>PVML01017006.1_pt1 | contig 296106 bp, 259 predicted proteins | sample 1853371 | NCBI WGS metagenome assembly PVML01 (sample SAMN08533508, study PRJNA380276) | Human gut metagenome, whole genome shotgun sequencing project. | isolation source: participant 1, chromium library | host: Homo sapiens | collected 2017 | reverse complement strand
TTTGAAATGGTTATAGAATTTGACATTTATTATGAAAGGCAGGATACAAAATGAAAAAGATGAATTTACAGTTTTTTGCTGATGCAAGAACGGGGGTAAATCCGACTAATGAGATTCTTTTTGGTGTATGTACAACGGGAAGACCGGCAGATATTAAAACGGCAGATTACACCACGGTAAAAGATGCGGAGAGCCTTAGTGTTTCCATTGACGGTTCAATGGAAAGCTGGAATCCCATGGATGCAGGGGGCTGGGCAAGAAATTTAATGACGGCAAAGTCACTTACAATCTCAATGGGCGGCAAAAGAAACTACGGTGATAAAGGCAATGATTATGTTGCAGGGCTTGCCTTTAAAATGGGGCAGGACTGCAATTCGGCAATGAAAATTACATTTCCGAATCTTGATGTGCTGTATATCCCATGCGTTATCAATGTCACTACGCTGGGTGGTGATTCGACAGCGATTGAAGCGTTAGAGTGGGAAGTTGCATCAGACGGCAGACCGGAGTATGTATCATACACAGAGTAAAATGAAAGTTAAGGAGAGATGAACATGGCAAATATGATTGATATTTCAAAAATGATTACAAATGAGTTACCGGTGGTAAAGATTACAGATGACATTGTAGTAACGGTAAATAACAGAAAAAGCACGATTTTAAATATTCAGGCAATGGCAATAGAGGTAGATAAAAAGGCAAAAGAAGGAGAGGACAACACATCACGTCAGGCAAAGTTTATGCAGAAGGCACTGGGTATGCTGGTGGGACAGGAAAATGCAGAAAAAATTGAAGCACTTGATCTGCCAATGCCGGAGTACAGTGCGGTATATCAGGCGATTATGGGAGTGGCTTCCGGCACATATGAGGAAGAAGCAACACCCTCAAAACAGTGATGCGTATTATGATATATTCGATGACTGGAATTTGATTGAAGCCAGTTTTTTAAAGCAGTACGGAATCAGACTCCGGACAGAAGATGATATGTCCTATGCGGAGTTTTGCTCATTATTATCCGGTATTATGCCTGATACACCGCTGGGACAGGTGGTAAGCATCCGGGCAGAAAAGGATATGAAGGTAATTAACAATTTCACAAAGGAACAAAAAAGAATCCGTAATGACTGGCTGTTAAAAAGAAATCAAAGACTAAAAAAAGACAGGAATGCATATATGGCATACTGGCAGAAAATTCAATTAGGTTTAAAGGCTGCGTTCTCAAGATAGGGCGCAGCCTTTTTTATGCCGGAAAGGAGGAGAATGTCAGAATCGGAAGTTGCAAGCGTATATCTGGGACTGCATGTTTCTGCACAGGATTTAACAGGACAGATTACAAAAGCCGCGCAGGATGCAACCAAACAGACAACAAATATTTTTTCGGGATTAGGAAAGAAAATTGGTGGGCTGCTTGGTACGGCAGCAGTAACAAAATTTACCAAAGACTGCATTGAAATGGGTTCAAACCTTACAGAAGTGCAGAATGTTGTTGATACTGCATTTGGAAATATGGTGGGAAGTGCCAACGAATTTGCTTCAAACGCAATGGAAAACTTCGGTATGTCAGAACTGTCTGCAAAAAAATATCTCGGTGTGTTTGGCCAGATGAGTTCGGCAATGGGCATAACAGGGAAATCTGCGCTTGAAATGGCAGAAAATGTGACAGCGCTTACCGGTGATGTAGCATCTTTTTACAACCTTGGTACAGATGAAGCTTATACAAAGTTAAAATCCATATGGACCGGTGAAACGGAAACGTTAAAAGATTTAGGTGTTGTAATGACACAGACGAATCTTGACCAATATGCTTTAAATAACGGCTTTGGTAAAACGACAGCAAAGATGACCGAACAGGAAAAAGTAATGCTTCGGTATCAGTATGTTACCAATGCATTGTCTAATGCCAGTGGCGATTTTGCTAAAACGCAGGATAGCTGGGCAAATCAGACACGAATCCTGACATTGCGGTTTCAGCAGTTCCAGGCAACGCTTGGAAAAGGGTTTATCGCACTATTTACACCGATTGTGCGTGGAATTAACAGCTGCCTTATCGGATTACAGAAGCTTGCAGAGGGCTTTACCAATTTGATATTAATGCTTACCGGAGCAGATATATCATCTTCGACAGGAAGTATCGCAACGGATTTATCGGGGCTTGGTGACAGCGCCACAGATGTTGCGGACAGCGTATCGGGAATAGGCAGTGCGGCATCAGATACCGCTAAAAAGATAAAAGGCTCACTATCGGGGCTGGATGAACTGAACAATCTATCCATAGATGACAGCAGTGACAGCGGAAGCTCCGGCGGGGGAATATCGGCAGGAGAAACAGGAACATCTTCGGCGGCAACCTCTATGGTAGAGGAAGTTGGAAAAGTATCAGATTCACTTGCAAAGTTTAAGCAGCTTGCAGAGGAATTAAAAGATATTTTTAAAACCGGTTTTAAAGAGGGATTAGGAAAAGATTTTACGGCAAGTATTTTGCGGCAGAAAAAACACATCCTAAGCATTAAAGATTCACTTAAGGATATTTTTACAGACCCACAAGTCACAAATGCTGCATATAACTACGCAAAAAGCGTAAGCAGGACATTAGGAACAGTTTCGGGATCTGCTGTCAGCATCGGAGCATCAATCAGTGAAAATCTTTTAGGCGGTTTTGACAGCTATTTATCTAAAAACAGCGATTTTATCAAAGACAAATTTGCAAATATATTAGACCTTGGTGCGGTATTTAACGAGGAAATAGGCAAATGCTGGGAATTTTTAGCACGAATTTCTGAAGTATTTAGAAGTGATTCAGCTAAAGGAATTACTGGTGATATTATAGCGATAATTGGGAACGGTTTTTTAGAAGCCCAAGAGCTTGCATTACGCTATGCGACAGATATAGCCTCTATTTTGATAGACCCGCTGTCTGATAATACGGATAAAATCAAAGAAGCACTTGAGGGAACGTTGACCTCTGTACAAAAGTTTACAGATACAGTTTCAGAGGATTTTACAAAGTTGTGTTCCCATATGAGTGACACATATGACGAACATATTCACCCGATGATGGAGTCTTTCAAAAACGGACTTTCGGAAATTTGTTCCAAAATGCTGGATACATACAATGAATATGTGGCACCGATTGTTGACAGGATATGTGAAAAAGCTTCGCAGGCATGGGATGAACATATACACCCTGTTTTTATGCAGGTGATAGACAATATTGGAAAAGTTGCAGATTTGATAAAGCTGCTTTGGGAGAATGTTGTACAGCCATTTGTTTCATGGATTGTACAGGATATTATTCCGGCGGTAGCACCTGTGATAGAAACAATAGCTGATACGGTTATTCAGTGTATTTCAGATGTTATGGACATAATTGGAGATTTACAAAAACTGTTAGGTGATATTATTGATTTTATCACGTGCGTATTTAAAGGCGACTGGGATGGTGCATGGACCAGCTTAGTAGATTCTTTTAAAGATATTTTCTCTCTTATTTATGATGTAGCTAAAACACCGATTAATTTGCTGATTGGGGCTATTAATCAGATGATTACAAGCATACAGGCTGGAATTAATGCACTGATTAACAGCGTAAATAAATTGAGTTTTACAACACCGGACTGGGTGCCGGGTATAGGCGGAAAAACATTCGGATTTAGTATACCAACAGTTTCAGCAGAGCAGATTCCGTACCTTGCCCAGGGCGGATATGTCAAACCGAACACACCGCAGCTTGCCATGATTGGTGATAACCGTCATCAGGGTGAAGTTGTAGCACCGGAAGATAAGTTAAGGCAAATGGCAGCAGAAGCGGTAAGAATGAGCAGTGGAAGCACATCGCAGGAGGTGATAGAGCTTTTAAGCCGGATTATAAGATTGCTGGAGTCGGGAGATAAAGGCGATATCTTGATCCAGGTGGACGGCAGGGAAATATTCAAGGTAACAAGAAAACAGGCAAGAGAGTACTTTAATAGAACAGGAAATCCTGCGTTTGATTTTTAAGTGATATGCACTGTCAGTTTGGCAGTGCATATTTTAATGAGGTGGTTATGGCATATAGTGGATTTTTAATCAGAGCAGGCGATTATGAAATTCCGTTAGAATATATCAGTTGTCAGACATACAAAGTAACACGTAGCATACAGGACTTAAACAGTTACAGAGATTCCAACGGAGAACTTCACAGAGAGGCACTGAAGCATACACTTGAAAAAGTAGAATTTGAAACAGTACCAAAGCTTTATGGTAACGAAATGGGGAAATTAATAAAAGGCATTTCAGATAATTATATTATAGCTGGAGAGCGTAAAGTTCTGGCAACTGTATTTATCCCGGAAATCAATGATTACGTTACAAGAGAAATGTATGTGCCGGATATACAGTTTGCCATCGATGATGCAACACAGACCGATATTCGGTATGATTCAAGCAAAATTACATTTATAGCTTATTAGGAGAAGAACATGATTGAATATGGAGGACAGTTCTTAAAAGATAGTGTAGATAAACAGCTGTCCATAGTAACGGACGATGGACAGATACACATTACAAATAACGAACTGCATCAGGAGCAGTTTGAACTGACAGAAAGCCTGTGTTCGGAATCAGAGCTGACCTTTGGAAGTTGTGAAGCAGGCATGGTTAAATTTACAGTGTCGAATATTTTTTCGGGACTGAAGGATAAGTGGATGACAATCAAAATGGTGCTGGCGGGAAATACCGCAAATCCGTTTCAAATCGGAAGGTATAAGGTCTGTTCGGATACACCTGAAGCAGATAGGACAAAGCGTGATATTGTGGCATATGATGCGTTGTATGACGTGATAAACGCAGATGTAGCGGAGTGGTACAATACTTTGCTCCCGGATAAAGACAGCATTACAACAATGAAAGCTTTTCGGGATAGCTTTTTTGGGTATTTTGGGATTGAGCAGGCGGACGTACGGCTTGTAAATGATGATATGAAAGTTGAAAAGACGGTTGAGCCGGAAGAACTAAGCGGTGCGACCGTCTTAAATTGTATCTGCGAAATAAACGGTTGTTTCGGTCATATTGGACGTGACGGCAGATTCCATTACATCTACCTTGAGCAAGAAATACAGGGATTATATCCAAGAAACAACCTGTATCCGGCAGATGATTTGTACCCGCGTGAGCCGAAAAGCACGAGAATAAGCAAAAGTCTGTACATATCGGCACAATATGAAGATTTCCTTGTGAAAACTATTGATAAACTGCAAATCCGGAAAGAAGAAGACGATATCGGAGTAATTGTCGGAAGCGGCACAAATGCCTATGTTATACAAGATAATTTTCTTGTTTACGGCAAAGGAAATGAAGAATTAACAGGCATTGCAAATAATATCTATGAAAAAATCCGGGGAATTATTTACAGGCCATTTTCCGCAGACTGTAAAGGAAACCTCTGTATCGAGGTCGGAGATGCCGTCCGTCTGCCGACGCGGTATGAGATTATTGAAAGTTATGTGTTGAAACGTACTCTGAAAGGTATACAGGCACTTAGGGACGATTATGAAGCCGCAGGCGAAGAATACCGTTCTACACAGGTAAACAGCGTACATAAAAGCATTATACAGCTTAAAGGCAAAACAAACGTTTTGACACGGACAATTGAGGAAACAAACAGCAAGATTGTAGACGTTGAAAGCGGATTAAGTTCTGAAATTAAGCAGACAGCAACGGATATAAGAGCAGAAGTTAAAAACACGGTTGACGGCTTGTCAAGCAGTATTGAGCAGACTGCAAACAGTATCCGAAGCGAGGTATCCGATTCAGTAAACAACTTATCCAGTAGTATACAGCAAAACACAGAATCAATCACATCAGAAGTGAAGAGGGCGAGTGAAGCCGAGGGCGATTTATCAACAAAAATTACGCAGACTGCTGAATCAATCACATCTAAAGTCAGCAAAAATTATGAAACAAAAGAAAACGCTACGAACACAAAAACGGAGTTGGAAACTTCCATAAAACAGACGGCGGACGGGCTTACGGCAGAATTATCTAAACAGGTAGCAGAAACTAAAGAGTATGCCGAATCTGCCGCTGAAACGGCTGAAAGTAATGCAAAACAGGACACAGCAGATAAGTTAAAGGATTACAGCACAACAACGGAAATGAATACCCGAATCAATGCCACAGCAGAGGGAATTTCGGCAGAGGTAACCCGAAAACTGCAAAGCTACAGCACTACAGAGCAGATGAATAGTGCAATAAGGCAGACGGCGGACAGCATTAATACAGAAGTATCAAAAAAAGTAAATGGTGATGAAATTATTTCAAAAATTAACCAATCTGCCGAAAATGTTTCGATTGAAGCAAACAAAATCAATCTGAGCGGCGCTGTGACGGCTAATCAGAATTTTAAAATCAGTTTGGACGGAAGCATGGAAGCACTGGCTGGGTTAATTGGAATGTGGCAGATATTTAATGGATATTTGAGATACGTTTTAGGCGAAAATGCGCAAGCACTTATTAAGCCGGACGAATTACTCATAAGCAGGAGTGCCGGTGCAAACTTTCATGCGTATCCTGGATTGCTATATATGCAATCTGACGATGGTGAACGGAGCATTTCGATTGATTGTAACGATGGAAGCATTAACCTCGGAGGAAGTTGGACAACGCCGTGGGGAGATATAGAAAATTAGGAGGAATAGACGATGAACAAGGCATATGGTCGAATTGACTGGCAAAACTACCCCAGCGATGAAACACCGATAAATGAAAGCAATCTGAATAAAATTGATGTTGCCACAGATGAGATTGACAATAGGGTTATAACGCTGGATACCACAAAGGCAACAAAAGCCGAAGTGTCAACACTGGTGCAGGACGTTGAATTTAAGGAAAAGACAGGCATTATTACTTTTACTAAAAAAAATGGCTCAAAAATAACGATTGACACGCAAATAGAAAAGATTGCTGTGAATTTTTCATACAATGCCGGAACGCAGCAGATTATTTTAACGCTTATTGACGGCACAAAGCAGTATATAGACCTGGCAGCACTGATTACGCAGTATGAGTTTTTGGACAGTGACACGGTGGCATTTTCAATTGACAGCACCGGTAAAGTGTCTGCAATCGTAAAAGAAGCGAGTATTCAAGAAAAGCATTTACAGCCTAATTATCTTGCAGATATTAAGGTTGAAGTTGCAAAAGCACAGGCAAACCAGTCGGCGGCGGCAAAATCTGAAAGCAATGCAAAGGCAAGTGAAACAGCGGCAGCAGCCAGTGAATCCAATGCGGCGGCGAGTGCTACAAAAGCACAGAGTTATGCCGTAGGCGGCACAAACAGCCGTACAGGTGAAGATACGGACAACGCAAAGTATTACAGCCAACAAGCAGAACAAAGCCATTTGGCGGCAAAAAACAGCGCAGACACAGCAAGTATAAAAGCGGGAGAAGCAACAACGAGTGCGAATACTGCACAGCAATATGCTTCAAATTCGGCGGAAAGTGCAAATGTAGCAAACGAAAAGGCAAATAGTGCGGCAAACAGCGCAATTGGTGCCACTTCAAGCGCAAATACCGCACAGCAGTATGCTTCTAATGCGGCAATAAGTGCAAGCACGGCACAAAACTATGCTGTAGCAGATACGGATAGTGCAAAATACTATTACGAGCAGGCAAGACGAATTTCTGAATCATTTTCCGGTGCATTAAGACCAATGGGAACAGTAACATTTGCGAATCTTCCTGCGCTGTCGGCAACGACAAGCGGCAATATGTATAACATTTCGGACCAGCTTACAACAACTTCGGATTTTAAGGAGGGTGCAGGGAACGTTATTCCGGCGGGAGCAAATGTATACAAGACAGAGGACGGTAAGTGGGACGTTCTTGCAGGTACGCCGGTTACTGGGGTAAAAGGCAGCGCAGAGAGTGGGTACAGGAGAGGAAATGTTAATATTACGGCAGAAAATGTAGGCGCAGTGCCACTAGGCGGCAATGCAGGAAGTGCAGACAGGGCGGCAAGGCTCGGAAGAAATGGCAATGCTGGATATCCAATGACCTTTAATTGGGCGGGCAAAACCGGGCAACCCTCGTGGTTGTGGGGCGGTGAAAATGGAGAAGATATGTATGTTTACAATCCTAGTAATTTCAGTGTAAATTATGCGGCAAGTGCCGGAAATGCAGCTAAAGTAAATGGACATACTGTCAATTCAGATGTGCCATCGGGCGCAAAATTTACAGACACTAATACGTGGCGACCATTAGGAACTGGTGGCGATGATGCCTGTGCCGGAAATGACAGCAGGTTAAGTAATGCACGTCCGGCATCTGATGTATACGCATGGGCGAAAGCAAGCGCTAAGCCAACGTATAATAAAGCAGAAGTAGGACTTGGAAACGTTGACAATACAGCAGATTCTGTAAAATCTGTTAATTATGCGACGAGTGCAGGAAATGCCGCGAAAGTAAATGGGCATAGCGTTAATGCAGATGTACCGAGTAACGCAAAATTTACGGATACGGATACAAAAGGTACATGTCTTTCCGGTCGAAGTTCGGCTTATGGTTGGTCAGTAAACAGATTATCAAGCGGATACTTAATTGAAGCATTTCATACGGCGGCGCAAAATTATACAATGACTAATCAATATGGGAATATGTATTGGGCAAGCTTTGAAATTACTATACCCCAAAGTAATAATATAAAGTTCTTTGATGCCATCAACATTACGCCGTATGCAACAAGCGGATTAATAAGTGTCAGTATTACGAATTACACAACAAGTAAAATTCAAGGCTTTGTTTTTTCTCCATTAGCAGAAACTAAGAGCATTAGTTTTCATGTAACTCTGTATGGAACAGCATCTTAAAGGGGGTGGTAGTCGTGTACTACGACAGCAGTTAAAAGTTAAATAAACATTTATTACAAAGACACTTTCGTGTCTTATTTTTTTACCTCAAAAAAGCAAAGTTGCACCGGTGCAACGGAAAGGAATATCGATGGAAAAAGTTAAAATGATTATTATTGCAGTATGGGGCGCATTGATGAGCGCATTGGGTGTTTTAGCAGTGCCGGTATTATTACTAGTGTTCTGTAATGTAATTGACTATTTTACAGGAGTAATGGCGGCAAAGTATCGCTCACAGAGCATAAACAGCTACAAAGGAATTAAAGGCATTACCAAAAAGGTGTGTATGTGGCTGTTAGTCGTTGTTGGTGTGGTAGTAGATACGTTATTACAGTATGCAGGGAATACGGTAGGGATTGTGGTTCCGTTTACATTTTTAGTAGCGTGTATTGTTGCAATCTGGCTTGTGTGTAACGAATTGATTTCTATTTTAGAAAATATCTCGGATATTGGTGTAACGCTGCCGCCATTTTTACAGCCGATTGTAAAGAATTTAAAGCAGCAGGTAGAAGATAAAGCAAATATTGAAAGCGAGGACAAGTAATATGAGAATGGGTTTAATTTCAGGACACGGTGCCGGGGACTGCGGCGCCGTTGGCTGTGGATACGAGGAAGCAAATGAAACCGTGCGTGTTGTGCGTATGCTTGCAGAGAAATTTGAAGCGTGCGGCATTGAAGTTGTTACATATCCTTATGAGCGTAATGCATTTAAGGATTGTAACAGGGGTTTGGGACTTCAGGCGGATTTTTCCGGGTGCAATTATGTAATCGAAGTGCATTTTAATTCCGGCAGAGGTGATGAGGGCGGTGATGATGACATCGGCGGTACGGAAATTTATGTTACACCTAGAGAAGAAACTACCAATACAGAGCAGATTATTTTACGAAATATGGAAACTTTGGGATTCAGAAATCGCGGAGTCCGGGCGGAAAATTTTCTTGCCATTAATAAGGTAAAGAACTTAGGTGTATCATCTGCGTTGCTGGAGGTATGTTTTATTGATGATGCAGATGATATGCTCCTTTATGAAGAAAATTTTGAAGCTATTGGAAATACGATTGTAAGCGCAGTGTGTGAAGGCTTTGGTGTGGGATATGTGAAAGATACCGATGAAGCTAAGAACACAGAGGAAGGAGAACACATGACAAACGAAGAAAAGAACTGGTATATTAACTGTACATTTATTGAACTGCTGGGAAGGCCGGCAGATGACGGAGGGCTGGAGAATTACAGAAACCAGATTCCGGACGATGCAGCGTGGGATGACAATCTGACGGCATATGTTGACGACAACATCAAGCAGTCAGATGAATATGCCCAGTATCAGCAGAAGGAGTATATCCGTAAAGTTTATCTTGCAGAGCTTGGCAGAGAACCGGACCCTGAGGGTATGGAAACATATATGTCTTACGGAAGATACAGGGACATTTACAGAGATATTCACAACTCAGACGAGGCGAAAGCACGTAGAGGGGAATAAATCTGTTGGTTATTTCTATATCAAACAATAAATACACACTATGCGCATAAAAGTGTTGACATTATGCGCATAGTGTGTATAATATAATTATAGATAAGATACCAAGGAAGGAGATGAGCAAATGACTGTCAGAGAGCTTGATAAGCTTGTGAGGAACGACGGTTGGTATCTAGTGAAGCAAGTTGGTTCGCATATGCAATATAAGCATCCAACGAAGACTGGAAAAGTAACGATACCTAACCATAGAGGAGATGTCGATATAAGAACGGCAAATTCAATACTGAAGCAGGCAGGACTTAAATAGTCCTGCACAGCTTATATAATGGTTAGGGAATATAGATATAGAAAGAAGGTCGATGTTAATGAAATTAGTATATCCTGCAATTTTTACCCCTTGTATTGAAAGAAAAGGTTATACAGTTGTAGTGCCTGATCTTCCGGGCTGCGTAACGGAAGGGCAAGACTTGTTAGACGCTATTGAAATGGGGGTAGATGCAGCTAGTGGCTGGATATTAGGAGAACTTGAAGAGGGAAATAATATTCCTACACCCACATTACGGAAAGAGGATATAAAGCTGGAAGAAGCTGACAGCTTTATAAGTATGCTTGTATTAGATATAGATGCGTATGCTGAAAAATACGGCGAAAAAACGGTCAGAAAAAATATATCAATTCCGGCATGGTTAAACACATATGGGGAAAAGAATAATATTAATTTTTCACGGGTTCTTCAGGAAGCACTCTTGAAAAAGGCAAGCTGCTGATAAATAGTCTTTTTAGCCGCTCCGGAAAGAATATATCCGGGGCGGCAGTCTTTTAAATTCCCATATATTACCAGTAAAAAAGACCTTTACATTGTTACTAATTTGTTACTAAATAGCAGGATTTTGCAAGAATTATAGAGATATTCAAAACTGAATATTTCAGCAAATACGGGCAAAAAGCAGGTAGACAGACCATCAATTTTTATGGTAAAATGTGAAATAGCAGTGAGCTGTGCAAAACGAATTATAAAAAAAGTCTGTGGGAGCTTGCTCACAAAAGACTTTTTTTATAATTCGTTTTATAGGGCGAACGCCCGTCATGAGTAATCTGAAAGATTACGAATGGCACAGCGCCAACCTCAAGCAAACAAGCGGACGAATAGTCCGCAAAGTTTGCGGGGAGTGCCACAAAAAAGCCAAAGCATAGTGGAGCCAACCCCTCAAGCAAACGAGCGGACGAATAGTCCGCAAAGTTTGCGGGAACAGCCCTAATCAATCACACAGCTCACACCATCACACGTTCAACAGGGAGGAAATAAAAAATGTCTAAAATAATCCTTACAGGAGACAGACCGACAGGAAGACTTCATTTAGGACATTATGTAGGTTCATTAAAAAGACGAGTAGAATTACAAAACTCAGGAGAGTTTGATAAAATCTTTATCATGATAGCAGATGCACAGGCATTAACTGATAATGCGGACAATCCGGAAAAGGTTCGTCAGAATATTATCGAAGTTGCATTAGACTATTTATCCGTAGGCATCGACCCGGCAAAGACCAATATCTTTATCCAGTCACAGATTTCACAGCTTACAGAATTAACATTTTACTATATGAATCTGGTAACCGTATCCAGATTACAGAGAAATCCGACTGTAAAGTCAGAAATCCAGATGAGAAATTTTGAAGCCAGCATTCCGGTGGGCTTCTTTACCTATCCAATCAGCCAGGCGGCAGATATTACGGCATTTAAGGCAACAACCGTGCCGGTAGGCGAGGATCAGGAACCAATGCTTGAACAGGCAAGGGAAATTGTCAGAAAGTTCAACGCAGTATACGGCGAAACCTTAATCGAGCCGCAGATTCTTCTGCCGGACAACAAGGCATGTTTCCGGCTTCCGGGTACAGACGGCAAAGCCAAGATGAGTAAGTCCCTCGGCAACTGTATTTATCTTTCAGATACACCGGAAGATGTAAAGAAAAAAGTTATGAGTATGTATACAGACCCTGATCATATCCGTGTGGAAGATCCGGGTAAGATTGAAGGCAACTGCGTATTTACGTATCTGGATGCGTTCAGTACGGAAGAAGATTTCAAGGAATTCTTACCGGATTATAAGAATCTGGATGAACTCAAAGAGCATTACCGGCGCGGTGGCTTAGGCGATGTCAAGGTAAAGAAATTCTTAAACAACGTGCTCCAGAAGCAGTTAGAACCAATCCGTCAGAGAAGACATGAGTACGAAAAAGACATTCCGGAGGTATATCATATCTTACAGGAAGGTACAAAGGTGGCTTTCGCAGAAGCACAGCAGACTTTAAATGAGGTCAAAGCGGCAATGAAAATCAATTACTTTGATGATGCAGAACTGATTAAAGTCCAGTCCGAAAAGTACAGCCGTGCAGACTAAAAGTGCAGATAAAAGATTACAAAGATGTAAAATACTAAATGAATAAAAGCGGCAGTCTGAAATGAGCCATTCGGATATTTCAGACTGCCGCTTTCCTGCCCTGTCTGTCAGAATCAGAAACGAATTTATGAAAGTTTCTTTATTACTAAATTATTTGGTCTGGAAATCTTTAATTCCGGTCCGTTCATGACAATCAGTCCCTTGTCAAAATGAATGGTAAAAATTGTAATAGAATTTCCTTCATTATTCATGGACAAAATATGCTTATTATCTGGGAACATGCTGATATACTTTGGATAATCACCGCTTACAGGCAGAGAGGAGAGGGTATAGAGTTCCCCTGTTTCCTTGTTAACCTTGTAAATGGTTACAGTATTATCGCCTGCATTTGAGCAGATACAGTTGTTACCGTCATTTGAAAAAATCAGATTGGCGGCGGCGCTGTTGGATTTGTGGCTCTTGCGCAGGGTGAAAATATTCTGTACAAATTCAAAACGGCCTTTTTCGCCCGAATTGTGGTAAGAATATACATTAATATAATTTTTTAATTCACATACGACATAGGCAAATCTGCCGTCCGGGCTGAAAGTCATCTGACGCGGTGCAGATTCTAACTGGGAACGGATAATGTCGTACAGCTTTAATTTACCGGTTGTATGGTTAAATTCATAAATTTTAATCTGATCAATGCCCAAATCACACACACATAAAAGTTCTTCGTCCGGGGTAAAGACAGAACTGCTTACATGCGGACGGAAATTGCGTTCGGCAACACTGCCGATACCTTTATGAAAAACTTCATCGGCAATTTTACCGACAGAGCCGTCTTCATTGATATGTAATACGGTAATTTTTCCATCGTGGTAGCCGGAAACGATTAAAAATGTATCCTGTTTATTTAAAGTCAGATGGCACCCGCGCATACCATTAATGGTATGAACATTGATTAAAGTTAAATCACCGTCTGCTTCGATTTTGTAAGCGGCAACACCGCGGTCACAGATAGAATATAAAAATTTTCCGCTGTGGGATAATACCAGATAAGAAGGATTGTCGATCTGGACTTCCTTTCGCTCCGTAATTCTTCCCTTTTCTACATCCATATCGTAAATATGGATTCCTTTGCTGGATTCATGCGTATAGCTTCCGGCATATGCAACATATTTATCACTCATAACCTTCTCCAATTCTCCAGCCGGCAAGCATCAGCTTATGTCTGCCGGCTGGCAATACAAAATATACCTATATTTGATGTTGGAATCCCAAGTTTCCAACCCTGATATCTACGGATTGTTCCGTGCTGCGCACTCTCACAATCCTACCCAATATTCGCATATCGTGGGACTGTCATCCCACTTTTATGCTCATATTGGGGTGGGTTGCAAGGTATTTCACCCACCTATGAGCAAGCTCATGTGGGTGAAATACTTTGCAGCCCTGATATCATATATTTTAAGGCATAGAGAAAATGTTTTCAATGTTTATGTGCATTTATTTATGATTTTTTCGACATTTACTTCTACCAGAACGGCATCCGGACCGATACAGCGCACACAGGAAAACGGAATGACATATTCGATTTCCCGCCCGAAAAGGCAGAACAGTTTTCCGGGACCGGGAACAATCAGCGATTTAATGCAGCCTGTACATTCATTGAATTCAACGTCTGCCACACAGCCTAAAATTTTGCAGTCACAGGTATTGATAACCTGCTTGTTATGCAGTTCACAGATTCGCATAAAAACTCCGTTGGAAAGCTCTGTGTTATTATATGCAAAAATAAGTGAAAAATCCTTAAAACTATGAGAGGTATTTTTTCATGGATTTGAGTGCGTTTTTTTCAAGGCGGCTGACCTGTGCCTGTGAAATACCGATTTCTTCTGCGGTTTCCATCTGGGTTTTACACTCAAAAAAACGCATGTTGATAATGCGGCGTTCGCGCGTATCGAGGTGTTCCATAGCTTCATGCAGGGCGATATGCTGTACCCAGTTTTCTTCTTTGTTTTTTTTGTCACTGACCTGATCCATAATATAAAGCGTGTCGCCACCCTCGGAGTAGACCGGTTCATATAAGGAAACCGGCGACTGGATAGCTTCCATGGCGAGAACAATATCTTCTTTGGATACGCCGATTTCATCGGCAATTTCTGTTACGGTCGGTTCTTTCTGATGTTGTCTGGTAAGGGCTTCTTTCGTGTAAATGGCTTTATATGCAGTGTCACGCAGAGAACGGCTGACACGGATTGGATTGCTGTCCCGCAGGTACCGTTTAATTTCCCCAATAATCATGGGAACGGCGTAGGTTGAGAATTGTACGCCCTGTGAAATATCAAAATTATCAATTGCTTTAATCATGCCGACACAGCCAATCTGGAATAAATCGTCAATATTTTCACTGCTTTGTGAAAAACGCTGGACAATGCTTAAAACAAGGCGCAGATTTCCGTTAATAAAACGCTCGCGTGCCTGTGTATCCCCATTTTTGATTTTTTTTAACAGCAATTCTTTTTCCTCCGTTTTTAAGAGTGGGAGAGCAGCGGTATTTACACCGCAGATTTCAACTTTATAACCAGCCACGTTAGTCCTCCTTAAAAAATGTATTTCATCATTAATGATTGCCTGCTGGCGTTCATTTATACTGCTAAGAATATCCAATTTTGTATTGACCGCAGACAGATATTTCATTAAAATAAATGTATATTTTTATGTTTGGAGGTAACGGTTTTGAAATGTCCGTTTTGTGGTAAAGATAATACAAAGGTTATAGATTCCAGGCCGACAGATGACAGCGCTATCCGCAGACGCCGCCAGTGTGATGCCTGTGGCAAGCGTTTTACGACCTATGAAAAAGTGGAATCCATGCCGTTAATAGTGATAAAAAAAGATAACAACAGAGAACCTTACGACAGGGAAAAACTGACAGCCGGTATTGTGCGTTCCTGTCATAAGCGCCCGGTGTCGCTGATCCGGATTAATGCAATGGTTGATGAAATTGAAACGCAGATTTATAATATGGGAGAAAAAGAAATTCCTGCCAAGGTGATTGGAGAAATCGTTATGGAGAAATTAAAAGATTTGGACGAGGTGGCATATGTACGCTTTGCTTCCGTCTACCGTGAATTTAAAGATGTCAATACCTTTATGGCGGAGATTCAGAAGATTTTAAAATAAAACAGATTATTTTAGGAATGGAGATTTTTGTGTTAAAAAGATTTTATCCCGATGACTACGTGGATTCGGCATATGAGATTCCGTATGAGGAACTTTATAAAAAAGGATACAGGGGGATTGTTTTTGATGTGGACAATACCCTTGTAGAACACGGCGCACCGGTGACGGAGCGGGCGGTAGCGCTGTTTGAACGGTTAAGAAAGACAGGATACGATACCTGTATCATTTCCAATAATAAAGAGCCGCGTGTCAGACCGCTGGCAGAGGCGGTTCATTCAAAATATGTCAGTGATGCGAAAAAACCGTCCCCAAAGAATTATATTAAAGCTATGGAATGTATGAAGACAGATGTCAATACGACATTTTTTGTCGGTGACCAGTTGTTCACGGATGTCTGGGGGGCAAACCGCGCAGGCATGATGACAATTCTCGTCAAGCCGATTGATAAGCATGAGGAGATTCAGATTGTATTAAAGCGGTATCTGGAAAAAATTGTCCTGCATTTTTATAAGAAGCAAGAAAGGAAAAGATATGGGAGAAATTAAAGGAACAACAAGAGTATGCGGACTGATTGGCAATCCGGTAGGACATTCTATTTCACCGGTCATTCACAATACGCTGGCAGATTTGTGCGGAATAGACATGGTTTATACGACATTTAAGGTGGAAAAGGGTGCGGTTGATACTGCTGTGAAAGGCGCCCACGCATTAGACATTTTAGGATTAAATGTAACCGTGCCGCATAAACAGGAAGTCATTGGAGCGCTGGAAAGTGTCGACCCGCTGGCAGAAGCGATTGGTGCGGTCAATACGCTGGTGCGCACGGAACACGGCTATAAAGGCTATAATACAGATATTTTGGGACTGGAGCGCGAACTGGAAGAAGAACAGGTTGAGTTAAAGGACAGTCCTGTGATTTTACTCGGTGCAGGCGGCGCGGCAAGAGCTATTGCCTTTTTATGTGTCAGCAAAGGCGCAAAAGAAGTTGCCATTTTAAACCGCACGGAAGAAAAAGCGGCAGTGATTGCAGAGGATGTAAACCGCCATTTGCAGTCAAAGGCGGCATATGCCATGAAGCTTTCGGATTACGGAAAGCTGACCGGGGGAAATTATGTGGTCATTCAGACAACCAGTGTCGGTTTATATCCGAATTGTGATGATGCAGTCATAGAGGATGAGGATTTTTACAAGAGAGCGGCTGTAGGTGTGGACATTATCTATAATCCGGCAGAAACAAAATTTATGAAGCTGATGAAGGCGCAGGGCAAGCCTGCTTACAACGGCTTGAAAATGCTGTTATATCAGGGGGTCAGTGCATTTGAACTTTGGAATGATATAAAAGTAAGTAAAGAAAATATCCGGAAAGTATATGAAAATATGCAGAAGAAGCTGGGATAGAAAGCCGGCCGGCCGGAAACGGCAGGTTATACTAAAAGGTTAAAACAGAAAATTCAGAATAAGAAAGTTAAGAAAAATGTTGGACAATATTATATTGATAGGATTTATGGGCTGCGGTAAAACCACATTCGGTACGTGGATTGCAAAAAATAAAAAAATGGATTTTTGCGACACGGATGCGCTCATCGTAGAAAAAGAAAAGAAAAGTATCAATGACATTTTCAGTGAAAACGGCGAGCCGTATTTCAGGGAACTGGAAACAGAAATTGTCAAAGATTTAATTAAGTCCAGACACAATACTGTAGTGTCGGTCGGCGGCGGACTTCCGCTAAAGCCGGAAAACAGGGAGTTGTTAAAAAAACTGGGTACGGTCGTGTATTTGCGGACATCGGTGGAGGAACTGACAAAGCGCCTTGCGGGAGATACGACAAGACCGCTGCTTGCAGGCGGCAATATCCGTGAAAAGATTACACACCTTATGGATATGCGGCTTTCGGATTATTTAGATGCTGCCGAGGTGATTATTGACACGGACGGCAGAAGTTTTGATGAAATGTATGAGAATATTTTAAAGGAGAAAAGGGAAGCATGAAGATATTAGTATTAAACGGACCAAATATTAATTTTTTGGGAATCCGTGAAAAAGGCATTTACGGCAATCAGGATTACGACACGCTGGTAAAAATGATTGAAGAAAAGGCACAGGAGCTTGGCGTTGAAGTAGAAGTGTTCCAGAGCAATTATGAGGGCGGATTAATCGACCGGATTCAGAAGGCTTATTTTGAAAAGGCAGACGGCATTATCATTAATCCGGGTGCATTTACACATTACAGCTATGCCGTGCGCGATGCGCTGGCTTCGGTTGCGGATATTCCAAAGATTGAAGTCCACATCTCCAATGTGCATACCAGAGAAGAATTCCGTCATACTTCCGTTACCGTTCCGGTATGTAACGGACAGGTTGTAGGACTGGGGCTGAAAGGCTATTTATATGCGCTTGAAGCGGTTAAGGATATGGCAGAGAAGAAAGCGTAAAAAGCGACATTTTGCGGCATGGCATGACTTTTAGTAAAAAGTGGTTGCCAAAACCGGCAATTTATTATAGAATTATATAAGTTATTGATTATTATAGGAGGTATACCAAAGAATGGTAACAGCAGGAGATTTTAAAAATGGCATTACACTTGAAATGGATAATGCAATCTGGCAGATTATAGAGTTCCAGCACGTAAAGCCGGGCAAAGGTGCAGCATTTGTTAGAACAAAGTTAAAGAATATCGTGAGTGGCGGTGTTGTAGAAAAGTCTTTCAGACCGACAGAAAAGTTCACACTTGCACACATTGAAAGAAAAGAATATCAGTATTTATATGCTGACGGCGATTTATACAACTTCATGGATACAGAAACATATGATCAGATTGCTTTAAGCAAGGAGAATGTTGGTGATTCATTGAAGTTCGTTAAGGAAAACGAAATGGTTAAGTTATGTTCACATAACGGCAACGTATTCGCTATCGAACCGCCGATTACCGTAGAACTTGTGATCACAGAGTCTGAACCGGGCGTTAAGGGTGATACAGCAACAGGTGCTACAAAGCCGGCTATCGTTGAAACAGGCGCTAAGATTTTAGTTCCGTTATTCGTAAATCAGGGCGATACCGTTAAGATTGATACCCGTACAGGAGAATATCTCTCAAGAGTATAATATTTATTACTATGATAAATACAAAAAGGCAGTAAGCAGAAAACCGTTGTTTAGGCGGGTCTGCTTACTGCCTTTATTTTTGTAATAATCCTTCTTAAATGGGCAATACTGTATGTAGTTGATCAGACAGAAGGGAGAAATGTATTTATGAAAAGTTCATTTCGCTGGTATGGGGAAAGCGACCCGGTAAAACTGGAGTATATCCGGCAGATTCCGGGCATGCGTTCCATTGTATCGGCAGTATATGATGTGAAACCGGGCGAAGTGTGGCCGGAAGAAAGTATCCGGCATCTGACAGAATTATGCAGGGAACACGGGTTGATTTTTGATGTGGTGGAGTCCATTCCGGTCACCGAAGAAATAAAACTCGGAAAACTGGAAAGAGAGCAGCATATTCAAAATTACTGCGAATCTGTCCGCCGTTGTGCAAAGTATGGAATTAAGTGTATTACGTACAATTTTATGCCGGTGTTTGACTGGACAAGAACACAGCTTGACAAAATGGCAGAGGACGGTTCAACCAGTCTTGTTATGTACTGGGAGCAGATGAAAGGACTGGACCCGTTAAAAGATGACATTCATCTTCCGGGCTGGGATGCAAGTTATACGCAAAATGAAGTCCGTGATTTAATTCGTGCCTACTCCGAGCTGGGTGAGGAAGGGCTTTGGCAGAATATTGAATATTTTCTGAAACGTGTGATTCCCGTGGCAGAGGAATGTGGCGTAGTAATGGCACTTCACCCGGACGACCCGCCGTATCCGATATTCGGACTGCCGCGTGTGATTACCGGTGAAAAAAATATTGACCGCTATCTGTCTATTGTAGACAGCCCGTCCAATGCATTGTGTTTCTGTACAGGTTCTCTTGGTAGTTCAAAGGAAAATGATGTACCGGCGCTGGTGCGTAAATATTCGTCCATGAACCGTATCGCATTTATCCATTTAAGAAATGTAAAAATTCTGCCGGACACTTCGTTTGAAGAATCAGGTCATTTAAGCCGTGAGGGCAGTCTGGATATGAATCAAATAGTCAAGGCACTTGTAGAAACAGGGTATACCGGATATTTTCGACCGGACCACGGCAGAATGATCTGGGGCGAAACAGGAAAGCCGGGGTACGGACTGTATGACAGGGCGCTTGGAACGGCCTATGTCAACGGACTTATTGAAGCAAACGGCGGGACGATAGAGAAGTAGAGCGGAAAGAGAGCAAAAAGCATAACAGAACCGTAATAAAAAATGCAATAAATGTGCAGGATAACAAAAAAGGAAGGTAAAAATCATAAAACAGCCGGAAGGGAGAAAAATGTGTTAGAATTGCCGTTAAAAACAGATTTTACGGGAAAAGTGGTTGTGGTTACGGGAGCGGGCGGTGTGCTGTGCGGCGATATGGCAAGAGCATTTGCACAGGCAGGCGCAAAAGTAGCGGCACTGGATTTGAATGAAGATAAGGTAAAAAAACTGGCAGAAGAATTAAAAAATGAAGGATTTGTATGTGAGGGATATGCGGCAAATGTGTTGGAAGCAGAGCAGGTAAAAGTGGTACATGCCCGCATTTTAGAGGATTTGGGAAAATGTGATATTCTCATTAACGGTGCAGGCGGCAATAACAAGCGCGCAACAACCGATAATGAATACCAGCATGAAGCAAAAGAAGGACAGACCACGTTTTTTGATTTGGATACGGAAGGGGTGGATTTTGTATTCCGGCTGAATTTTCAGGGAACGTTGATTCCGACACAGATTTTTGCACAGGATATGGTAGAAAAGCAGTCGGGAAATATTTTAAATATTTCTTCGATGAATGCGTATATACCGCTGACTAAAATTCCGGCATATTCGGGTGCAAAAGCGGCAGTCAGCAATTTAACCCAGTGGCTTGCCACACATTTTGCGGGAAGCAAAATCCGCTGCAATGCCATTGCGCCCGGATTTTTAGTGTCCAATCAGAACCGCGCACTTTTATTTGACGAAAACGGACAGCCGACAGCCCGTTCCCAAAAGATTTTAGCGGGAACGCCGGCAGGGCGGTTTGTAGAAAGCAATGAGCTGTTAGGCGGCGTATTCTTTTTGTGTGATGACCGTGCGGCAAGCGCCGTTACCGGCGTCATACTGCCGATAGATGCAGGGTTTTCGGCATATTCGGGGGTATAAAATTTAAGATTTCTGGATTGGAGGACAGGTGCAGAAGTGCCTGTCCTTTTTAAATGAAATGTTAAATTGCAGGATTTTATGGTTAAAAAGGTAAAAATAGGTAAAATTAAGAATTTAAGTATGGAAAATATAGGATTCGGCAGCAAAATTTAGAGGGGGATTAAAAAGGGGTATAGTAAAAACAGGTTTAAACAAAAGCGGACATGGTAAATGGAGTAAAGAACTACCATCAGGCAATAACATGGCAGCTAATGTCAATATATGAGCCATTATTCAAAGATAGTAGTTATGGCTATTGTCTAAATAGAGTGCAAAAGTGCAATATAGCAGATGAAATCTTCAGAAAACTGTTCTGCAGGCATATAAAAGGTAAACGGGGGTAGCATAGCGTACAATTGTTATCTAAAAGTGGAGTAATGCAAAATAGGGTAATTATCGACAGAAAGAAAGGTTTGTCACAGAGTAGAAATTTATCTTTTTATTGAAAATATTTACCTGAATGAGTTTGACCAGGAGCTTTTAAAGAGAAATGTTCTATGTATCAGATATGTGGATGATATAGAGATTTTAGCGAAAGAGTATCCGAGAGATTTCTTGAAAATAGTACAAAGTATTTTGAAGAAAAACGGAAACTATTAGTAAACAAAGAATATGAAGGTTAAGAACTGCTACTGTTGGCTAAATGTAACAACTATGTTAAGGAGCTGTGGATTAATTTATTAAGGGAGAACGGTAAGATGAATGAAGTTATAAGAAATGAATTAAAAAACTGGTGTGAAACATTGAATATAGATGATTTGAATGAGTATGATATATCTGTTATAAACATTATATTAAATCACTATGATGAACTTATAGAAGCAGGAGGAACGGCTGGCGGTAAAAGGGCAAATAAATTTGTTGAATATGTTAATGAAAAAGAGGGTGTTTGTGATAAGGAATTGGAAACATTGACGTTTGGAGAAAAAAAGGATTCAAAAAGAATAAAAAGATTGAAAAAACTTTCAGTAGAATCATTTAGAGGATTTGCAGTTAGTAGAGATTTTAATTTGAATAAGAAGTATGTATTTCTATATGGACCCAATGGTTCGGGCAAATCAAGTTTTAGTGAGGCACTTGAATATGGATTGCTCAATATTATTCAGGAAGCTGATGCTAATAAGATAAAGTTGTCTGTTTATATAAAGAATACATCGACTAAAAAGGGAAAGGCTCCTAATATTATATGTATATATGATGATGATACAGAAGGTAGGGTATCGGCTGATTATGATTTATATAGGTTTGCATTTGTCGAAAAAAACAGAATTTCAGATTTTTCACATATAAGTGTTTTAAATTCGAAAAATCAAAGTGAAAGAATTTCAGCATTATTTGGATTATCTGAATTTAATGATTTTGTTCAGGGATTTACTACTAATTTTGATGAGAAATATTTACAGGTAAAATCTTTGACGGAAGATGCATTTAAGGAAAGAAAAGCTGTTAGAGTTGCCAAGGAAAGTCAGAAGAGTAAATTTGAGGAAGAATTGAAAAATATTCAAGATTTATGCCAAAAGATAATTAGAAAAATCGAAAAACCAGAGATTACAAAGTTAGACGTAGCTTTGGACTATCTTCAAAATCCTAAAACTGGAATATTATCATTAAAAATTGCTGAACGAGACAAAAATTATAAAGAATTACTTTCGGGGAAAAAATAAATGAATTAAAATACATCATAAAAGAAATTAGAGAGGAATTTATAAAATTAACCGATTATAGAAATAGTTTATCTAATAAAGCAATTCAAGTTAATTATAGAACTTTATATGAGGCTATAGTAAATCTTCAGGAAAAAGATACTTGCCCAGCGTGTGGTACCCCTATTAAGGATGTAATAAGAAACCCTTATACTTATGCTAAAGAGCAACTAAAATCGTTTTCAGAATTGGAAACAATACAGAGGAATATTAGTGATTGTTCAAAAAATATAAAAGTATATTTTCAAAAAGTGATTGCTTTTGTAGAGAAAAATACCCAGTTGATTCAATTGCTACATATTGAAGTGAATGATATGGTTTTTCTTGATACTGATGAAATCAGAACAATGAGTGAGAAAATGCAAAAATGGAGAACTTTGTGTGATAAAATTAATAAAATTGATGATACTTTGGCATTGAATGAAATTAATATATATAATGCTACTGCTCAAAGAAATAATGAGTCATATGATGAACAGGTAAAAAATATTAGTGAATTGAATAATCAATTACTGACATTCAAAACGCAGATAAATGAAAAAGAGCAGCAGGTTAAAGCGTTAGAAAAAGAAATTAAGGAGTTTGATGAGCAAAGTGTAGAAATTTCAAATAAGATACAAAAAGAAAAAAGTTTATGTAATTTTAATCAAGGAATAATTACAGCATATAATAAGGTGATTAGTAGTATTATTTCATACAATAATGAATTGCCAAACAAAATATCAAAAAATTTAGAGGAAAAAATTATAAATTATTATAATACTATAAATCAAGATGATGCAGATTTTGAAAAAATTAAGGAAATTATATTACCTAATGCAAATTTTGATAAATTAATGCTTACATTTAGGGATGGAAGTAGCGCAGAGGCACTACAGGTACTAAGCGAAGGACATATAAAAATTCTTGGTTTATCTATACTTTTAGCTAAGGCAATACACGACAATTTGAATTTTATTGTGTTCGATGATATTGTAAATGCTATAGATGATGATCATAGAAATGGCATTGCAGATTTGTTAATAAATCATGAAGATTTTCGTAATGTTCAGATTATTTTGTCGACACATGGAGAACAGTTTATTTTTAAATTACAAGATAAACTTGGAAAGCAACGATATAACAGAGATGCTATAACATATAAGTTTATACCTGCAGATTCATTAGAAGAGAGAGGCGTTGTCGCAGAATATTCTGATGCAAAAGCTCCATTGGATGCAGCAGAGAAAAAATATGAGGAAAATGAGATTAAAGACTCTGCATCGAAGTGTCGTCAAGCAATGGAGTGTATATCATATAATTTATGGAATGTGATTGCTAAGACACCAAATGGAATGATTTCAATTGGCATGCGTAGTCCTAAGAGTATTCCTGATTTGAGTTCTATTGTAGATGGATTGATTAAAAAAACAAAAGGAATTACAGGTATGGATGATATACATTCTGAATTAGTTTGCTTGAAAGAAGAAAGCAATTGGAGAATCCTTAATAAGGGTACACATTATGAGGATGAACAAAAAGAATTTGATCGTCATGATGTAAAAAGTGTTATAGAACATCTTAATACTTTAGACAATCTAATTAGAAATGTGAAGATAGAAGAAAAGGTGGTACAAAAATTAGAATAAGAGAAACGATGAGACTTTTCATTATATGTATATTGCACAGGCAAAGGGGGTATGAATCACTAGGATTATTTATATAGAGAGACATTTTTGATATCTAAAGCAAACAGATATGATATTAAAGGTGGAAAGTATGTGGTGGAATTTGATTAAGAATATAGTAAATTTTAATTTCCAGTTTACTAAATAATAAGAGAAAGTTATTCTGATGATTATTTGTCAGAGTAACTTTTTTATATCTTAGGAAAAAGAGTTCATAAGCAGTTAGGAATTGATTTTGTATTTAATGCGGATCGTCCGGCGTTTTAATAAGCAGAGTCGGATTGCAAATTTAAACAAAACAGCTTACAATAATATATATAGAAATTTTTAATAATATAGGATAAAATTGCTGGGAAATGGAGGCGTTTTTATGACACATGAGCAATTTGAGAAGGCGGACAGAAATTTATCGGTCTGGAGAAAAACGAAAATGTATGTCTTGCCATTTATGATAAGTATGATGGATTTGGCAGTCTGAAAAGCATACAGGTTATGGGAAAAGCTGAATTGATAGAACCGTTTTCTGATACATATAATGAACATGCGCAGATAAAGAAAATACCGATAGAGGCATTAAAGAAACATTCAAATGTGGAATATGCGCATATAGATGGCACGACACTGCATTTGCACATTATCACACCGCAGACGAGAAACACTAAAGAAAGTGATGAAACATATCCTTGTATCGTATATGTGCAGTTGAGTATCGTTACTCCGGGATTGCGCCTTTTCCGGCACAGGCTGTAGATACAAGAAATGCGATAAGATATGTAAAGCTGCACGCTAAAGAATACAAGACAGATGCGAATCAGATGTATGTTAGCGGAGATATTTGCACCATAATCCTGAACTTTGCAGGAAAATGTCGGTGGAGTGTAATATCAGTGAAAATGTTTCACTGCCGCCGGTATTAATGTTTCACGGAACAAAAGACCGTATAATTAATCCAAAAGTCAGTGTGGTTGTGTATGAGGCGTTAAAGAAATATCATAAAGAGGTACAGTTATATATGCTAGAAGGTGCGGACCACGGCGGAAGTGAATTTTTCAGCGATAAAGTTTTAGATATTATGGAAGCATTTTTACAGCGGATAGTATCGGCTTCTTAGTTTCTGGGACAAAAATATACATAGAATGTGAGTGATAAAGCATATGGGTTTATTTAAAAAGAAAGCAAAAACGTATTCATATGATAAAGAGCGTATGAAACCTGTAATTAAAACCAGTATATGCACAGGTGAGCAGGTGGCTGGGTTTAAGGATATTCATACCGGAAAGATAGAAGATATTATGCTTGTGAAAACGGCGGCAGATATCGAAAGATTTAAGAAAATTTATGGAATAGAAGGCAGTATTGATAAAGAGTATTAGAAATGGAGAACATTATGGAATTACAAAATGTATTAAATAACAGAAGAAGTATGAGAAATTACGATGCGGCAAAAAAGGTTACAAAGGAGCAGGTTGAAACAATTATCAATGCGGCGATACTGGCTCCTTCATGGAAGAATTTACAGACATCAAGATATTACTGCATTTTATCAGATGAAAAAATTGAAGAATTCAGACAGAAGTGTCTGCCAGAATTTAATCAGAAGAATGCCGAGGGAGCGGCACTTGTTGTAGCAACATTTGTAAAAGGCTGCGTTGGATTTGACAGATTATCCGGTGAGCCGGTTAATGAATGTGGCAATGGCTGGGGCTACTATGACCTTGGTCTGCAAAATGAAAATTTCGTGCTTAAAGCGAAAGAACTGGGGCTTGATACACTGATTATGGGAATTCGTGACGGTGAAGCAATAAGAAATTTCCTTGATGTGCCGGAAAATGAGCAGGTAGTATCTGTGATTGCGGTCGGATATGGTGCAAAGGACGTGCAGATGCCTAAAAGAAAGAGCGTTTCGGAGATAGCGAAGTTTTATTAAAAGTGCCTGTTCTTTTGGTAATGAAAGTCGTGATAGGTCAAAAAATTTAAAGAAATGTAAGGAATAGAAGGTAGAAATATGGTTCAAAAAATTGTAAAAGGGAAATATATATTTGCAAGAAAAGCACAGCCTGCGACAGAAGCAGACAAACAGGTTGTGACGGATTTGATTGATACGTTAAGAGCCAACAGGGAAACATGTGTCGGAATGGCAGCCAATATGATAGGCGTGAATAAATCAGTCATTGTAGTGGCGGCAGGTCCGTTCCAGTTTGCAATGGTAAATCCCGTTATAACCCAAAAGTCCGGCGAGTATAAGACGGAAGAAGGCTGTTTATCGCTGGATGGAGTCAGAGCCTGTGTGAGATATGAAGAAATAGAGGTGGATTACCTTGACAGCAGCTTTAAACCGCAGCATGGAAAGTATAGCGGATTTACGGCACAGATAATTCAGCATGAAATTGATCACTGCAATGGAGTGGTGATATAACATTGGGGAAAAATAGTTTGTGCGAAAAATGTCGAATTTTTATTGACAAACCTCAATGTATTTGATAATCTTTATCAAGTAACTTAATATTCCATGAGGGAGTAGTTAGCGCGAAAGTGTGATTTGTCAACATCCTGATTATATTAAAGAGTATAATCTGGCAAATCTTAAATAATGAGACTCATGTATATCGGTGAACAGCTTATGTGTTATATACGGGCGGGCATTGATATACATGAGTCTTTTTTTATCTGCCGAATATACTTATAAGAGCAGAGATTTCGGCTGGCACACGGTTATGGAAAAAAGGAGGAAAATATGGAAAAATTTATTAACAATGCCCCATTTGCGCTTGTACTTGTATTTCTCGTAATAGGCTTTGTACTGCTGATTAAAGGAGCGGACTTTTTCGTAGAGGGAAGTTCAAGTGTAGCAAAAAGACTGCATGTTCCGTCTATCATTATCGGACTTACAATTGTCGCAATGGGAACATCACTTCCGGAAACAGCGGTTAGTGTATCAGCATCACTTACAGGCAATAATGAGCTTGCGGTCAGTAATGTAGTCGGTTCCAATATATTTAACCTGATGGTTGTAATTGGTGTGTGTGCAGTATTGGCAACAGTCAATGTTGCAAAAGAAACCATAAAACGGGATATTCCGCTTTCACTCATATGTGCAGCGCTTTTAATGCTTTTAGGAATTATCGGACTGGGCGACAAATCCGGCATGACACTCGGACATCTTGACGGCGTAATATTATTGGGATTCTTTGCAGGCTATATTTTTTATATGATTAAAATTGCATTAAAAGCAAGCAGGGAAGGCAGGAAAGTTGAGATAGAGGGCGGTTTAGATGAAGACATCAAACTGATTTCAGTGCCGCTTAGTATTCTTTTCATCGTTGGCGGTGCAGCGGCCATTGCGGTCGGCGGTGATATAACCGTTGATGCTGCGGCGAGAATAGCCGGTGATCTGGGAATGAGCCAGACACTGATTGGACTTACAATCGTTTCAATAGGAACATCCCTTCCTGAACTTGTGACCTCAATCGTCGCTGCCAAAAAGGATGAAGTCGATATGGCGCTTGGAAATGCGATTGGTTCAAATGTATTTAACATCCTTATGGTACTTGGCATGGCTTCGGCAATCAGCCCGGTGAGCATCATCACGGAAAATATTATTGATTTATGCGTGCTGATTGTATTTACGGTGTGTGTATGGATATTTGCAGGGACAAAAAAGAAAATCGGAAGAGTCGAAGGAATCTGCATGGTTGCATTTTACGCAGCATATGCAGTTTACATCATAATAAGATAAAGGAGATAGCATACAAATGCTGCTATTTTTAAAAGTATTTTTTACTGAATTTATAGCGGAAATGGGAGATAAAACCCAGCTGATGCTTATTGCGCTTACTTCTAAATATAAGTTAAGAGATATTATATTAGGAACAGCTGCCGCAATTCTTGTATTAAACGGTCTGGCAGTTCTTGCAGGCGGGCTGATCAGTGAATTTATTCCGGACTGGCTCATAAAGACAATTGCAGCACTTGCATTTCTTTATTTTGCCACATCAACGATTGCCGGTGATGATGACGATGAGGAAGAAGAAGGGGGCAAAACAAAAATTAAGTTTGCACCGCTTGCGGTTTTCTGTACATTTTTTGTAGCAGAACTTGGTGATAAGACACAGCTTACGGCTATAACCTTTGGTGCAAATGAAGGGATGAGCGCAGCGCTTATTGTGTGGATTGGCTGTTCACTCGGACTTTTCGCAGCAGATATTCTTGGTATGTTAGTCGGCTACCTTTTAAAGAGCAAGACTCCGGACGGACTGCTCAATACACTTGCATTCGTAATATTCTCTGTATTTGGGGTATATACTCTCTATCAGGGACTGAAACTTATAGGGGCAAGTGTCTGTCCAATCCCTGTATGGCCGGTGCTGATAGCTGCAACAGTGGTTTTTGCCGTTTTATGTGTCTGTCTTTTTATACGGAGAGAGAAGAAGGCAAAGTAAATGAATGAGCAGCAAACCGGGAGAGAAAAGATGACGGATAACATAGAACAGTATAAGAATTGTCTGGACGGATTGACAAAAGATATGCCGGAAGAATTTTTTAAGCTGGCTCAGGTTTTTGAACTGAGTGTATTTGAACCGATTCACATGGAAGGCAAAAAAGATATTTATGCCGCCTATCTGATGAATGATGCGGTTGAAAGCTATTTTGTTTTTGAACAATCTGTCATGACCGGCTCATACAAAGAGCTTGAATGTGAACAGACGGCAAGTATTGTCCATGATGATAACGGATATATGCTGATAGTCAATCAGAGCGGAGAGAACCGGTTTACAATCCGTTTTACCAATCTGCATATGCAGACAACCTGTTTTGATTACGGCTGCATGGGACATTTCTGGGTGAAAGGATATGAGTATTTGCGCCAGCTGGAATATCAGTTCGCGGATATCCGGGATAAGTATCGTTATCTGGGAAAAGATTTTTGCACAGAGCAGGAATTGATTTTTATGCAGCTTGCGGACTTCCCGCCGATTAAGAAATTCAGGTCGGTGCCGGAGCAGTATTATGTGCCATATCCGGATTCTGTTTATCCGGAAGCAGTCCGGTATCTGATTGAAACAGCAGAGAATGTCGGCGATAAGAAGATGTCTGCAAAGCTTGAACATTATCAAAGAAAACCGACGGCTTTTCAGTGTAATGTGCTTGCCAGAATGTTTCATAAAAAGGCACACAGCCGGTTCGTGGATAAAATCATTGCGGATATGAGAGCAATTTCGGCAGGCTATCCGCAAAGAACCTTTAAAGAGCAGGAGAAACAGCATTATAAAAAGGTTCATCAGAAAGCAGAAAATGCCATGAATTCATTTTTACAAAAAGGACAGGCGTGTCTGCTTTACAGGGAAGAACCATTTATGTATGCCAAGGATTCAATCACATATAAGGAGCATGTGCTGGTCTTTAAAAATGGGCTGGTGAACCGGAAGTGTGAGATTTATACATTCGAATAACAATGTCTGCGGGTTTCTGCCGTATGTGATGTATGCAGCACCTGCGTTAAATATAGAATTACAACAGCTATCACAGCGTATAGAGGCAGACTGTCCGATATCATTTATCAAAACAATATCGGATAGCTGCCTGCTCTTTTAAACGGTGTGTCCGGCTTTGCGATTTAATGCAAAAATTTTAAAACATACATAACATATGCCAAAGCCCACCATAAAAAAATTCTTCATAAAAAATTCCCCTCATATAAATCTACATTTTGCAGATATTTTCCTACTTTTCCTGAAAAGTTGCGCAGACGGTTTCGTCAGCGGCTGTTGCGCGGATACCGGAAATATCGACATGGTCAGCGTGACAGACCTTATCATCGTTATACATGCAGTTGGTTGCCTGACATGCAATCGATAAGGAAACATGCGGTGTCTGGGCGCTGTTTTTCTCACCGGACTTGTCCTCGAAATAACTTCCGCAGCAGGTGTCTTCACAGTTGCAGGCATTAGAGCCATTTACCTCGATAGAACTTAAACAGCAGCAGTTATCCTCATTGTGGCAGCAGCTTTTAACATTACAATCTAATTGAGCCATACAATCCTCCTTGTTTTGCGAAGCAAAATCGTATGCGAGTTTACTCGCATTTCTGCCCTAAGCAGGAGCAGAGGATTTTGCCTCCTTGTTTTGCATTTTGTTTTTGCGTTGCATGAATTAGTATGGCCGGAGCAATAAAAAAATATGCAAATCAAAAGTGATAATTCAACAATTGAATGCATATTTTTTATTCTTATGTAATTTTTAAAATTTATCGCGTAAAGCTGTTTAATGAATCAGGCTAAAATCAATTTTTCCGTTGAAACCGTCGTAATACCGGAAAATGACTTTGGCAAGAATCTTATCTTTCGCAACGTAAGTGTTTTTCCAGTAGCGCGAATCAAGAGAGGAGTTGCGGTTGTCGCCCATCATAAAATAGTGGCCTTCCGGGACAACATACGTTTCTTCCGTTTCAGATTCTGCCATCGGTTCTTTTAAATAGTCTTCTGAAAGTTCTTCACCGTTTACATAAACATGTCCGCTTTTAATCTGGACAACATCACCGGGTGTGCCGATAATTCTTTTGACATAATTTTGTTCTTCGTTATCAGGATACTTAAAAATCACGACATCGCCGCGTTTTGGCTCATCAAATAAATAGGCAAGACGAAAACCGATTAAACGGTCATGCTCCATAATTGTATTTTTCATAGAACCGGTAGGAACTTCTGCGTTGACAATAATATACTGCGTAAATACAAATGCAATAATCACAGCAGCAGCTAAAATTTTAATATAACTGAAAATTTCTGACCAGATTGTTACCGGTTTTGAAGCCTTTTTCTTTTTGTGATTTTTGGAAGCTCCGGTAGAAGTACGGGCAGACGGTTCTTTATCATCGTCTATATCAAAGCCGTAATCATCATTGACGTAATCAAAATCCGGTTCGTCATCGATGTCATTGTATCTATTATCGTATGATGACATATTTTCCTCCTCAATTGCAATGGATTACAGAAAAACTGCCGCATCGGGAAAATCCGAATGCGGCAATTTACCTGATTACCTATAATAATACTTCAAAATATATTATTTGGCAAGCAGTTCCATAATTTTGTTGCTTCTTGCGATGAAGTTTGTCATCTGCTCCGGTGTCAGCGGTGCGTGGCTCAGTAATGCTAAGTCGTAGAGCTGTTCACAGAAAACAGGAGTGTTCTCACCGTCTTTATGGTCAACGATATATTTAACCAGATCATTGTTGGCATTTAATACGAGTGTCTGTCCGTTTGCACCGAACATAGACGGATCCATGCCGTACATATTGTACATCTTCATCATATCCTGCATACGTCTGTCCTGTTCGGAGAGCGTAATCATGGAAGAAATAGAAGCGTTTTTGAGCTTTTCGACCTTGATATTTAACTTATCGTTGTTTAAAGCCTTCTTAAAGACATCGGAAAGTGTTTCTGTAAGCTCTTTTAATTCGTCTTCGTTTGTTTCTTCCTTAAAGCTGTCAGAAAGGTCTGCATCTATACGCTGGAATTTTAAGTTTTCGTTCTTGCCCTCCAAGTGTGTAACAAACGGCTGGTCAATATTGTGTGTCAGGATAACAGCGTCAATGCCTTCTTCCTTAAACATATTGATATACTGGCTCTGTTCGGTTTCATCTGTAACGTAGAAGACTGTATTTTCGTGGTGTTCCTTGTTTTCGTCCAGACATTCCTGAAGTGTAAGGTACTTGCCGTCTAAGTTCTTGAAAATGATGAAATCCTTCATCTTTTCATAGAATTTTTCGTCCTTTAAGCAGCCGAATTTAATAAATGGGTTGATGTCATCCCAGTATTTTTCGTAATTTTCCTTGTCGGTCTTATACATGCCGGACAGCTTATCGCCGACCTTCTTTGTAATGTATTCTGAAATCTTTTTAACAAAACCGTCATTCTGTAAGGCACTTCTGGATACATTTAATGGCAGGTCAGGGCAGTCAATAACACCCTTTAACAGCAGTAAGAATTCAGGAATGACCTCTTTGATATTATCGGCAACGAATACCTGATTGTTGTACAGCTTAATAGTACCTTCGATGCTTTCATACTCCGTATTGATTTTCGGGAAGTAGAGGATACCTTTTAAGTTAAACGGGTAATCCATATTCAGATGAATCCAAAACAGCGGTTCCTTGTAATCCTTAAATACAGTGCGGTAAAATTCCTTGTATTCTTCATCGGTACATTCGTTTGGATGCTTTGTCCAAAGCGGATGAATATCGTTTAATGCAACAGGGCGTTTTACGATTTTTGCCATTTTCTTTGCGGGAACTTTTTCAACGGTTTCTTTTGTACCGTCTTCTTTTTCCACTTCTTCGGTAACGGCATCTTTGATAAAGGTATCAAGCACCTTATCTTTTTCTGTTACTTCTTCTTCCGGGATTTCCTCGGTCTGCTCGCCGGCATCTTCATTTTCAAGGAAAATCGGAATTGGCATAAATGAGCAGTACTTTTCGATGACTTCGCGTGCCTTGTATTCATTTGCAAATTCATAGCTGTCTTCGTTTAGATATAAAGTGATAGCAGTACCCGGTTCTTCCTTAGTGGTATCCTGCATATCATATTCCGTGCCGCCGTCACATTCCCAGTGAACAGCAGAAGCGCCGTCCTTGAAAGAAAGCGTATCAATCGTTACTTTGTCGGCAACCATGAAAGCAGAGTAGAAGCCAAGACCGAAGTGACCGATGATCTGGTCTTCGTTGGTCTTATCCTTGTATTTTTCAAGAAATGCTTCTGCGCCGGAAAAAGCGATCTGATTGATATATTCGTTGACTTCTTCCTTTGTCATACCGATACCGTTATCAATAATCTGAATTGTCTTCTTTTCAGGGCTTACCTTGACCTGAATCTTATATTCAATATCGTCCGGTGCTTCATATTCGCCGATTAAATCCAGTTTCTTTAATTTAGTAATGGCATCACAGCCGTTTGAAATTAATTCTCTGTAAAAAATATCGTGGTCGGAATACATCCATTTTTTAATGATTGGGAAAATATTCTGACTGTTAATTGATAAACTACCATGTTCATTTGCCATTGTATCATTACCTCTTTTCATTTCATTCATAAAATAATCTGTTAAGATGTAATTTAATACAAGCAAAATGGAAAGTCAAGAAGAAATTAGCACTCATTCATTTTGAGTGCTAACAAGAATGGCGGAAGCCCGCAAAATCAGTGCATTTGCGCTAATTCTAAAAAAATCATGAACTGGCGGGTTCAGACTTCTTCAAAGTCCATGCCATGGGAAAATAAAAAGTCCTTTGCAAAGGCATCAAAGCTGTGTTCAAGGGTTTTATCAAGTGAAAAAACTTTGATAGACGTGCCGGTAACGACGGAAACGGTACCGTCCTGATATTTGATATTTAAAAACAGTCCGTTAATGTCATCGGGTGTCAGTGCAGTCTGATTGTCGGACAGCAGCTTTGTAACCTGTTCCGGCGGGAGCAGAAAGACCATTTTCATATAGGAAGGGACCTTACTGCCTTTGATGAGCTGGAAGCAGAATGGCTTGACAGAAGACCATCGCGAATAGGACTTTTCGGGAAGTTCATTCCATTCTTCTTCGGAAAAGAAATCTTTGTTGAGTTCACCGCTGATGGTATAGGAATTGGCTGTTTTTATCACGGCTTCGGATAAAAACAGCCCGTCAAATGCTTCTTTAATAAGCAGCTGTGACATAAAATTTTTCGTATCTTTTATAGTAAGTGAGAGCATAATTCCTCCGTTTTTGATATTGTATTTTAACTATTATAAAACAATTTTTTCAATGAAGTCAACGATTTTAAAAAGAATCACGGACAGGATACACAAAATGACGATAGACATTGCGACCCAGTCCATTTTAAAAACCTGGCTGCCGTAAATAATTAAGTAGCCAAGTCCGGCTTTGGCAGCGAGAAATTCACCGATAATCACACCCACAAGCGACAGACCGATGTTGACCTTCATGTTGCTGATAATTGTCTTTAATGAAGCGGGCAGGACGACTTTGGTTAAAATGTTTTTTCTTGAGCCGCCCAAAGTCTGAATCAGCAGGATTTTGTCGGAATCGGTTTCTGCAAAGCTGGTGTAAATATTTAAAATTGTTCCGAATACGCCGACGGAAATGGCGGTGACAATAATGGCTTTGGCATTATTGCCGAGCCACACGATAATCATAGGCGCAAGGGCAGATTTTGGAAGGCTGTTCAGCAGCACAAGATACGGTTCTAATACGGCAGATATCGTTTTGCTGCTCCAGAGTAAAATGGCAGTGCCGACACCGAGCAGTACAATTAGTGCAAAACTGATACCGGTTTCGGCTACGGTAACGGCAGTGTGGTAAAAAATACTGCCGTCAGAAATCATTGCAAACAGGGTTTTTATAATGCGGGACGGACTGCTGAAAATAAAATCATCAATCCAGCCTGCGTATGCAGCCACTTCCCAAAGTGTGATAAAACCGGCAAAAAGCAGAATCCTTGCCAAAGTAATTTTGTATTTTAACCGTTTCATTTGTTTAAGATAATGCATTTGAATGGCAGACATTATGACAACTCCTTCCAGATTTGATGAAAATAAGCAGAAAATTCAGGGGCAGTCCGTGAGGAAAACGGTGTGCGCTTATCCACGGAGAGGTGAATGTCAAAAACATTTTTGATACCGGCAGGACGGCTGGATAAAACAATCACCTGTTCACCCATGGCAATCGCTTCGGAAATGTCATGCGTGACTAAAAGGGCCGTTTTTTCCTGCTCCTTGATAATGCGGAAAATATCGTCGCTTACTTCCAGTCTTGTCTGATAATCCAATGCGGAAAACGGTTCGTCTAAAAGCAGAATATCCGGTTCTAAAACAAGGGTGCGAATCAGTGCCGCCCGCTGGCGCATGCCGCCGGAAAGCTCAGAAGGATGGGCATTTTTAAAGGAAGCAAGTCCGTAGTCATGCATCATATCGGCGGCAAGTCTTTTTTTCTGTTCTGTACACTGGTGGGTTACTTCAAGACCAAGCAGAATATTTTTATAAATGGTACGCCACTCTAAAAGAGTATCGTGCTGGAGCATATAGCCAATCCGGGCAGCGGCAGGCATTGCATCACTTTTATAAAAGCGGATACAGCCCTTTTCGGGTGTGATTAATCCGGCAATTAAGGAAAGCAGTGTGGATTTTCCGCAGCCGGAAGGACCGGCAATCGAGGTGAAGCTGCCGGGCCGGACAGAAAAAGAAACATCTTTTAATGCAGGTGTTTCCCCGGAGGGCGTATGGTATGAATAAGATACATGGTCAAGGGTTAAAACTGGATTCATAAAGCAGCCTCCAATCCTTTTGATATATTTTATGGTAAAATAGGGCATACGGTGTCAAATGCAATTGCAAATCGCGCAAAGAATAGATATACTATATAAGGAAAATCATATTTACGATAGAACGAATAAAATAAAGAGAAATATGAGGGATAAAATATGCAGCATTTGGAACACATTTTAGAATGTATTCATGATAAACACATTTTTATACAGACACATAACTTCCCGGACCCCGATGCGATTGCAAGTGCATACGGGTTAAAGGTACTGCTTGAAAAAAAGGGAATTGGGGCAACGATTTGTTATAAAGGAAGAATTGACGATACGATTACGGCAAAGATGGCACAGCTGCTTGCAATTGACATTGTTGAGCAGGAGGAAATTACGGATATGTCTGCAGAATCCGAGATTATTCTGGTGGATTCCCAAAAGGGCAACGCGAATGTCATAGATATGCAGGGCAACGAAGTTCTCTGCATTGACCATCATCCGACCTATGAAAATCAGGATTATCGTTATTCGGATATCCGTGTGGAGGTTGGTGCGTGTGCATCTATTATCGCCGGATACTTTATGGAAAGTGGGATACCGGTTGATAAACGCACGGCTACGGCACTGTTATACGGAATAAAGGTGGATACTGCCAATATGACAAGAGGGGTGAGTCCGCTGGATCTGGAAATGTTTTACCGGCTCTTTCCGTTAGCGGAGCATGCACTTTTGCAAAAGCTGGATACGAGTGTCCTGCACATGAAGGATTTGCGCGCCTATGCCAATGCAATAGATACGATTGAAAATGTGAACCGTGTCTGCTTTGCCAATACCGGTGTAGACTGCCATGAGGCACTGACAGCATCCATTTCGGATTTTATATTGGCGCTGGATGAAGTCGATGTGGTTATTGTATCGTCTTACCGGGAGGATGGCATAAAGCTGTCAGTGAGAAGCAGTGCGCCGTGGTGCAATGCGGGTAAGCTTACTAATGAAGCATTAAAAGGCATTGGAAACGGCGGCGGGCATGAGCATATGGCAGGTGGATTTATTCCATTCGGGAATATACCACAGAACAGTGATGCCAATAGCAGCAGTACAGATATCAATCATGCCGTTTCAGTGGAAAATCAGCCGGTTGAACAAAGGGCTGAGGGACTTTTAAAAGAAATGAAGAAAAGATTTCTTCAAAAAATTGAAAATGGGTAAAATAAAAAAGCTTCCGATGGGACTCGAACCCACGACCCACGCATTACGAATGCGTTGCTCTACCAACTGAGCCACAGAAGCATTTACCTTGTTACTATAGTACAAAATGATTTTGCTGTCAAGCCTAATTCCCAAAAATCGCTATAAATAAATTTCGCTGTCCGTTACAAAATAAGAAATAAAAAGCTGTAACACAGCGGAAACGAGGAATTATGGCGGAAAAACAGGAAAAAGAGGAGCAGAAGGATAAAAAAATAGAAAGCTATGGACAGGTACTTTTAGGAGAAGACGAACACAACGGTAAAATCCAGCTGATGACGATTATCGGCGAGATTGAAGGGCATGACGTCCTTCCGGCGGCGAGCAAAACGACAAAGTACGAGCATATTTTACCGCAGCTTGCATCAATTGAAGACAGTGCCAAAATCGGCGGTGTACTGTTTTTAATCAATACGGTTGGCGGGGACGTGAGTGCAGGACTGGCACTTGCGGAGATGATTGCATCTATGAAGACACCGAGCGTTTCACTGGTGCTTGGCGATTCACACAGTATCGGAGTGCCGCTTGCAGTCAGCACAGATTATTCCTTTATTGCGCCGACGGCAACGATGATTGTCCATCCGGTGCGCATGAACGGAACGATTATCGGTGCGCCGCAGACATTCGACTATTTTCAGCTGATTCAGGACAGAATTGTGCATTTTATAGCCGGACATTCACGTGTCGAAAAGGAAAAACTGGAACAGATGATGATAAATACCGGAATGCTTACCAAGGATTTAGGAACGATTCTGGTCGGGAAAGAAGCGGTCCGGCAGGGGTTGATTGACGAAGTCGGCGGAATCAGCGCGGCGCTTGAGAAATTAAGGTCGCTAATGGCTGATTGAAACTTTTTAATTTTAATGCGAAAATTTAATGTAAAACGGAGAAAAGATGAAATGTAATTTGTGTCCGCGCAAATGTAATGCGGACAGGGAAAAACAGGAAGGAGTCTGCCGGATGCCGTGGGATATTTACGCGGCAAGGGCGGCTCTGCATATGTGGGAAGAACCGTGCATTTCGGGAGAAAACGGTTCAGGTGCCGTATTTTTTACGGGCTGTACCCTGCGGTGTGTATTCTGCCAGAATCACGAAATTGCCGCGGGAAAACGTGGACAAAAGATTGATGAATCGCATCTGGCGGAGATTTTTTTAAAATTGCAGCAGCAGAAAGCCAATAATATTAATCTGGTGACACCCACACAGTATGTTCTGCCAATTATTGCGGCAGTTAAAAAAGCAAAAGCGCAGGGATTAAAAATTCCCGTGGTGTACAATACAAGCGGTTATGAGCGCGTGGAAACGCTGAAAAATCTTGAAGGGATTGTGGATGTATATCTGCCGGATTTTAAATATACAGATACTACATATGCAAAGCGCTATTCCAATGCACCCGATTATTTTGACGTAACCAAAGCGGCGCTTGCGGAAATGGTGCGCCAGCACCCGGCACCGCAGTTTACGGATAAGCAGGAAGCGGCGGTGCGCGGAATTGAAGAAGGAATCATGACAGGCGGCGTGATTGTGCGGCACCTGATGCTGCCGGGACTGTTAAAGGATACAAAAGCAGTAATACGGTATTTATATGAAACATATGGTGACAGTATTTATATCAGCATTATGAACCAGTATACACCGATGCCGTTTGTGGAAAATATCCCCGAATTAAACCGGAAAGTTACCCACAGGGAATACGACAAAGCCGTGGATTATGCGATTGGTTTAGGCGTGGTAAATGGCTTTATTCAGGAGGGCGGTACGGCAAAGGAAAGCTTTATCCCCGAATTTTCGGGTGAGGGTCTGGAATAAAAACAGAAGTCTTAAAAATTTATAAAAATGCTTGAAACTGCCGCAAAGATAGGGGATACTGTTAATTAAGAAGCTTTGTGGCAGAATAAGTGATGTGAGGATAAAGTATGCAGGATATGCAGTCAGAAAATGCAGTAATTGAATTAAACCGTGCACATTTGTGGCAGATTGCATTATTTTCATTAAATAATACGTCTACGAATCTGTATCTTGCCATGATGGGCTACGTGTCATATTATGCAAACGGAATTGCGGGGCTGTCTGTTGTGGTAATTTCTTTTATTCTGACCGGAATGAGAATCTTTGACGGTGTTACAGACCCGGTTATCGGTTATGTGATTGATAAAACCAACGGACGTTTCGGAAAGTTCCGTCCATTTATGATTTCAGGATATGTCCTGCTTGCGGGCAGTTCGCTGGTGCTGTTTTTTACGACTCATCTGGTGCCTGCGTTCTTTAGAATTCCGTATTTTATTGCCGTGTATTCTGTATACATTATCGGATATACGTTTCAGACGGCGGTTGTAAAGTCGGGGCAGTCTGTTATTACCAATGATGTGAAACAGCGCCCGATGATTACATTTTTTGATTCGACCTTTATTATGCTGGCACACGGACTGACGGCATTTTATGTGTCGGTCTACCTGATTCGCAAATACGGTAACTTTAACAGTCGTGCGCTTTTTGAGGAATTTGTGATTACCGTGGTTGTGCTTTCCGGTATCTGCACGGCACTGGCGGTTATCGGGATATGGGGCAAGGACAACAGCCGATATTTCCAGCTTGATAAGGAAAAGAAAAATAATATTCATTTCCGCGACTACTGGCAGATTATGAAACACAACAAGCCAATCCGTATGCTGGTCATTGCAGCGGCCTCCAATAAATTTGCATCCATGGTATACAGCAACTCCACGGTGCTTGTCATGCTGTTTGGCATTTTAATGAACAATTACCCGCTGGCGGGCATTATCGGTGTTATTGTGGGAATTCCTAATCTAGGCATTATTTATCTGGGTATCCGTTATGCGAAAAAAGTGGGGCAGAAAAAAGCAATGGTGGTATCCACATGGTTTGCCATTGCATTTCAGGCGGTCATGATGTATATGATGTTATTCACCGATCTGACAAAGGTTTCACTTGCGGAAATTAACGGGATTACCATAGCATTTTTACTGGTATTTGCCCTGTTAAACGGCGTAAAATCCATTACCAATAATATTGTTGTGCCGATGATTGCGGACTGCACGGATTATGAATACACGCTCAGCGGACATTTTGTTCCGGGCATTATGGGTGCGTTATTTTCTTTTATTGATAAATCCTTCTCTGCGCTTGGAACAGGCTTTGTGGGCATTGCACTTTCCATGACAGGTTATGCAAAAGTATTTCCGCAGGTCGGCGATGCGCTGACACCGCAGTTAAAATATATGACCGTGTTCTTTTACTGTGTTATACCGATTCTTGGCTGGTTTGTCACAATTTTTATTATGCGGTTTTACCGGCTGGATAAAAAGGCGATGAGCATATTGTATACAAAAAAGGGGCAGAAAGAGTAGAAATGAGGAGAGCTATGAACATAAAAAAAGGAAATCCGCTGCAAAAGGGGAGTACAAAACAAAAAGACGGCTATAATTTTGCGATTGCATCGGCGGCGGAAATAATTGATCTGCTGTTGTATGCGCCAAAAGCGGACGAACCGGAGTACCGGATTGAACTGACAGAAGCCTATAAGACGGGCGATGTCTTTTCGGTGCATATCAGCGGCATTTATCTGGACAGGTATCTGTATTGCTATGAGGTGGACGGGAGGAAAATCATTGATCCGTATGCAAAGACGATTACAGGCTGTGAAGTTTTTGGCAAAGATGAAAACAGGCAGCATTTAAGCCGGGTATGTCTTTCAAAATATGACTGGGAAGACGATACGGCACCGGAAATACCGTATCATGACAGCGTTTTTTATAAATGCAGTGTCCGCGGACTGACCGCTTCAAAAACGTCAAAGGTGCGCCATAAGGGAACATTTTCGGGCGTGGTGGAAAAACTGCCGTATTTAAAAGAACTGGGCATTACAGCGGTGCTTTTTATGCCGCTGTATGAATTTGACGAAATCGGAAAGTTTCCGCAGCTTTATGACAACGGATACGGAAAATATGCATCCGGTCCGATAGCGGGCAGAATCAATTACTGGGGATATACCAAAGGATTTTATTTTGCGCCGAAGGCTTCGTTTGCGTGGACGGGACGAAAGAAAGCGGACTATACGGCAGAGATGAAGGACATGGTAAAAGCATTTCACAAAGAGGGCATGGAAGTTCTTATGGAAATGCATTTTCAGGACGAGCCGGTCGATTTTATTTTAGACTGCCTGCACTATTGGGTGACGGAATACCACATTGACGGAATACATCTGTTTGCCGGTGAGGCGGCGTTAAATGCAGCGGCAAGGGATGCACTGTTGGCAAAGACAAAGCTGATTACGGTATTCTGGAACGGTGAAAAAAAGCATTATAAAAACATGGCAAATTACAATGCCGGATTTATGAACGTGGCACGTAAATTTTTAAAGGGCGATGAAAACCAGCTTGGCAATTTTGTCAATGTCAGCCGCTATAATCCGGTGCAGAGTGCCAATATTAATTATATTACAAGCCATGACGGATTTACGCTGTTTGATCTGGTCAGCTACGACAGAAAGCACAACGAGGCAAACGGCGAGGGAAATGCGGACGGTGAAAATTTTAACAATAGCTGGAACTGCGGAACGGAAGGACCTTCAAAGAAAAAAAAGATACAGCATCTGCGCCTTAGGCAGATGAAAAATGCACTGATGCTGGTGCTGTTATCGCAAGGCACACCGTTACTGCTTGCAGGCGATGAGTGCTGTAATTCACAGGCGGGCAATAACAATCCGTACTGCGTGGACAGCGAACTTTCGTGGGTCAGCTGGAACAGCCGCGGCATGGCGGCGGAAATGACAGCATTTGCAAAAGAACTGATTGCATTCAGAAAACAGTACAAGATTCTGCATATGCCAAAGCAGCTTTTATCCTATGACAGCTTATCGTGTGGGTATCCCGATATTTCCTGCCACGGCAGCAGTGCATGGTATAATACCATGGAAAGCTACAACCGTCATATTGGCATGATGTATTACGGCAGGTATGCATATATTGAGGATTTATGCCAGCAGGGGAATGCAGACGCGGATACATTTCTTTATATTGCATACAATATGCACTGGGAAGAACACGAACTGGCACTGCCAATCGGATATAACGAATGTGACTGGCAGGTGGCACTCTGCTCCGGTGATAAAGGAAGTGCCGTGCTTGGAAAAGATGGAAAAACCGTACATGTAAAGCCGCGCTGTATCGCTGTTTTAACAGGGTTGAGGAAAAAGAAAGAAAATAACAAGAAAACAAATCGAAAAATAGGTGAAGAAAATGGACATTCATAATTTAGAACAGATTAAACAGGAATTTTCCGGCTTTCAGCAGGAGTTTGAAACCGGAAATAAGGAAAAGGCACTGGAAAAACTGCTGGAGCTTTTAGATGCGCTGGAAGAAGCGGATACCTCAAGAAGGGCGGCGCAGATTGATAAAGACGGAAATGTTACACTGTCATCGGAAATCCAGGCAGGAAAACCGGCGGCAGAAAAATCAGCAGAAGACGGAACAGGCGAAAGTCAGCCGCTTTATATGAGCTTAAATCACGTCATGGAGTATTATATTTTTGCGTATTACTTTCAGCCGGCTACAGAGGTGCGCTGTACCGACATACCGTATGGGGAATATTACCGCACATACGGACAGCTTGCACTTTCTATGCAGAAGTACAATGGGGCAAAAAAGGCATATGAGCGTGCGATTGCGTGGAATCCGGTCGATTTGGACGCCTATCTGGGACTGGCAGAGGTGTATAAGTATCAGAATCAGCGGGAAAAATATCTGACGGTTACAAAGCAGGCATACCGTTACTGCTGTACACGCGCAACCATGGCACGCTACTACCGCAATATGGCATTTTATTATCTGTCCGGTTATGAGCCGGAAACGGCGCGTGCATGCTACCAGTACAGCAACGTGTATTACCACACGGAAAATGCGGACAGCGAGTTAAAGTATATTTCCGAGGCAATTCAGCAGGAAACACCACAGACGGATATCCGTGCGATTCAGAAGCTGTTTGACGAAAAACAGATTGAGCCGGGACCGGATTCCCAGACGATTGGCATTGTATATAAGGTCGGTGAAATTTTATTAAAGGACGGCGATTATAAGTTAGCAAAGGACTGCTATTCGATTGTCTATGATATTACGCAGGACGCGTCGGCGGAAAAACTGTTAAATGAGCTGGAAGCGGCGATTGCCGGAAATTAAAAAATAAATCAGGAAAGTATAGAGAGAAAATAATGAGTAAAATTGACAGTATTATATTTGATTTGGATGGAACGCTTTGGAGTTCGGCTAAGGCAATCAGTGAAGCGTGGGGACTTGTATTACACAAGCATGAAAATATTGAGAAAAAGGAAGTGACAGAGGAAGAGCTTTACAGTTGTATGGGGCTTCCGATGTATGATATTGCAGCAAAGCTGTTTCCGTCACTGGCAGAGAATATCCGTAATCAGTTAATGGACGAGTTATGCGAATTTGAAAACGGATATCTGGAAAAACGCGGCGGTGTTTTATATGACGGATTGGAAGAAACACTGGCACAGTTACAGGAAAACTATAAATTGTATATTGTAAGTAACTGCCAGGACGGCTATATTGAAGCGTTTATCAAAGCACATCATATGGAAAAGTATTTTGAAGATACGGAGTGCTGGGGAAGAACCCGCTTGTCAAAGGGTGAGAGCAATAAGATACTGATAGCGCGCAACCACTTACAAAATCCGGTTTACGTGGGAGATACCGCAGGGGATTATCAGTCTGCCATTGATGCGAGAATTCCGTTTATCTATGCGGCGTATGGTTTTGGCGAGGTTCGGGACTGCGATTATAAAATACAGAGTATCCGGGAACTGCCGGAGGTGGTGGAACAGGTAAACGAGAATAAAAAATAAATTTTTTGTAAATAAGAATAGTGGTATATAATCTTTTTTTAATAAAACAAAACTTGACGAATATCATTGCTTTGATATACTGGATATATAGATTCTAATAACATATGCAAATGTAAATTTGTATTGTATCTTTGCGGTTAAACCGCATCAGAAATGAGGGGCAGTGTGTATTTTGTTGGGAGAATACGAAAAGAAATATACCAATGTATAACATCTGATTGTATAATAGATGAAGTGATTATTACAGACAAGCAGGTAGAACATATAAAACAAAGACATCCGAATGATTATGAGCGTTATGGGAAATACTTAACAAGAATAGTAGAAGACCCAGATTATATTATAGAAGCAAATCGAAAGAATACAGCACTTGTATTAAAAGAATTTGTAGAGGGTGGAGAAGTTTTTAAAACGGTAGTCAGACTTGTCACATCAATGGACGATGTCAATTACAAAAATTCTGTTATTACATTTATGAAGATAGATAATAAAGAGTGGAACAGATTATTAAGAAATAAGAAAATTCTTTACAAAAGAGAATAAGAATGTTATTATTTGAATACAGTAAGAAAGGAATTGTCTGAGGTGGAGGAATTCGTACAATCCACACGCCGCTGGTACAGACAGGGGAAACCCGAGAGACGCAGGAGAGCTGTACGCCTGCCAGACAGTTCCTTTATACTAATGAGATGATTTTTGTAAATAAGAAAATTCTCAAAAAAAGAATTGACACACGTAATAAACCGTGCTAAACTATCAACAGTTTAATAAATTAAAGAATTAAAGTCGATGAACAAAATAGTACTTTCAGAAGGTACACTACAGAGAGCCGGTGGCGGTGAGAACCGGTGTGGAGAGCTGGAACGAATGGGTTTGGGAGATGCATTGGTGAACATTTTATGGTTAAGTAAGTAGCTGATGACGTGACCTCACGTTACAGGGGCAGGGTATTGCACAGGCAGTATCAGGAATGAGTCAGATAACAGGTGGCATATCCGGTTTCGGGTATGCTTTTTTTATTTTATCGGAAATAACAGCATTTCTATAATATAAAAATAAAAGCCAGACTATCCGTGACTTTTATTTTTCTATATTTGTAACAGGGAAAATGAAAACACAGAATCCGGTATCTGAGAAAACAGGGTGGCACCACGATAATTCGTCCCTTATGCAGTGATAATAGCTGCATAAGGGATTTTTTTTTATGGAGGAATGGCGATGAAAAGACGGTTAAAAGCATATAAAAAGACAGTCAGCATCGTAGATGAATCTACGATAGCACTGTATGAAAGCCTTGGCAGAGAAAAGAAAGGCTTTCTTATGGAAAGTAATGACAAGGAAAACGGAAGATACACCTTTATGGGTGTTGAGCCGGAAGCACTGATTCAGTCAGACGGTGAATCTCTGGTAATTACAAAGGCAGACGGCACAAAGGAAGTGCGCAGGGGCAACCCGCTGGAGCGGTTAAAAGAATATTACAGTGAATTTGAAATTGTAAAAGAAGACGGTGAACTTGAATTTACTGGTGGACTGGTCGGCAGTCTGGGATATGATTTTATCCGCTATACCGAGGATTTACCGGACGACAATGAAGATGAAATCGGAATTGAAACCATTCAGCTTATGCTGGCTTCAAAGTTTCTGGCAATCGACCATGTAGCAGAAACCTTTACAGCGGTAATACTGGAAGAAGACAGCCCGGAAGGCAAGAAACGCGCAGAACAGGAAGCCAAAGAGCTGATTGCGCGGGCAAGAAAAAATCCAAAGGCGGTAGAGAAAAAACACGTCCATGACGGCATTATCGTGAAAAAATCCGATACCTGTGAGCAGTACAGCAGGAAAGTTGAAAAAATTAAACAGTACATCAAAGAAGGACACATTTTCCAGACGGTGCTTTCACAGCGCTGGACGATTCAGACCAAACAGGACGGTTTTGAACTGTATAAGGAACTGCGGGAATTAAATCCGTCACCGTATCTGTATTATTACAATTTCGGTGATTTTGAAATTATCGGAAGTTCGCCGGAAATGATTGTCAAGCAGACAGATAACAGAGTTTATACCTGTCCGATTGCGGGTACGAGAAAGCGCGGAAAGACACCGCAGGAAGATACGGCATTGGAACAGGAACTGCTCGCAGATGAAAAAGAGCGTGCAGAACACGTTATGCTGGTCGACCTTGCAAGAAATGACATGGGAAGAATTGCACAAATCGGTTCGGTAAAGGTGTCCGAATTTATGAGAATCCAGCGGTATTCCCACGTTATGCACATTGTTTCACTGGTAGAGGGAAGAAAAAAAGGCGAGTATCATCCACTGGATTTGGTATCCTCATTTCTTCCGGCAGGCACCTTAAGCGGTGCACCGAAAATCAGGGCAATGGAAATTATTGACGAACTGGAAACGGTCAGACGCGGATTATACGGCGGCGCAACCGGTTATCTGGATTTTGGCGGCAACATGAATTTCTGCATTACAATCCGTACCATGATAAAAAAAGGTGAAAAAGTCTATTTACAGGCAGGTGCGGGAATTGTGGCGGATTCGATTCCTGAAAATGAATATCAGGAGTGCTGTAATAAGGTCATGGCACTGGCAAAGACACTGGTCGAGGAGGAAAAGTTATGATATTACTGATAGATAACTATGATTCGTTTACATATAACTTGTATCAGTTTATCGGTACATTTAACAATGATATAAAGGTCGTCAGAAACGATAAAATTACAATAGAAGAAATAGAAGACTTAAATCCTGAATCCATTGTGATTTCGCCGGGACCGAAAAGTCCAAAGGAGGCAGGTATCTGTCTGGAGACCATCCGCCATTTTGCGGGAAAGAAGCCGATGCTTGGAATCTGTCTGGGACATCAGTGTATCGGAGAAGCATTTGGCGCAACGGTTTCTTATGCAAAGAAAATCTGTCATGGAAAACAGTCGCTGATAGAACATGATACAGACGGTATTTTTGAAGGCATTAACGAACCAGTCAAAGTTGCACGCTATCATTCACTTGCAGTCATAGAGGATACCCTGCCGGACTGCTTACAGGTGACGGCAAGAACGCAGGACGGAGAAATCATGGCAATGAAGCACCGGGAATATCCGATTGTGGGATTGCAGTTTCATCCGGAATCCATTTATACAGAGCACGGAAAGAGAATGATAGAAAATTTTGTAAACAACATAGGAAATGGGCAAAAATGCCTGCGGAATGGGGATTAATATGATTCTTGATGTAATTGTTGAAGATAAGAAAAAACGGCTGGTTGAACATAAGGCGGCAGTCAGCGAAGAAGAAATGAAACAGAAAGCATTGCAGAGTACACGTAAAAGTGTGGGATTTGCAAAGGCATTAAAAAAAGACGGTCTTTCTGTTATCGGTGAGTTTAAAAAGGCATCGCCAAGCCACGGGGCAATGGATATCAAGGTGGATTTAAAGGAGCGGATTTTGCAGTATAACGATTCGGTTGATGCGATTTCCTGCCTGACCGAGGAAGACCATTTTTACGGTAGTACGGCGTATCTGGAACAAATCCGGAAAATGACAAATCTGCCGGTTATCCGCAAGGATTTTATTATTGAAGAATATCAGGTCTATGAAGCAAAGGTTATCGGCGCAGATGCGATTCTTTTAATTGCCGCGATTTTAGATGATGAAAACTTTAAACGACTGTATGACCTTGCTTACAGCCTTGGGCTGGACGTATTGTGTGAGGTTCATGACGAAGCAGAATTGCAGAGAATGCTGGCGTTAGATGTTGAAATCATCGGAATCAACAACCGCAATTTAAAGACCTTTGAAGTGACCATGGATACGACAAAGAAGCTGTCAGCCATGCTTCCGAAAGACTTCAAGGAACGCGGTAAAGTGCTGGTATCCGAAAGCGGTGTCAGCACGGACGGAGATATTTCAGCATTAAAACAGAGCCATGCAGATGCATTTTTAATTGGCACGGCGCTTATGGAATCAGACAATCCGGGGGCGCTTACAAAGCACTGGAAGGAAGTTTATGCAAATGGGTAAGACAAAGGTAAAGGTCTGTGGGCTGACGCGGAAAGAAGAGGCAGAAATGCTTGCGGACTGCCGGGTGGAATTTGCGGGCATGGTATTGTTTTTCCCAAAAAGCAAACGCAATGTCACCTTACAGCAGGCAGAAAAAATCCTTGCGGCACTCAAAAAATACGGTGTATCAAAGAGCGTTGCCGTGACGGTGTCCCCGACAAAGGAACAGGTAGAACAGATTATGCGGCTGGGATTTGATTACATACAGATTCACGGAACATTGTCCGATGAGGTACACGATGTGCTGAGGATTCCGGTAATCCGTGCAGTCAACGTGGCAGGAGAAACGGCGGAAGATAAGGAAAGTATCCGGCGGCAGTTAGAAAGCGTTCTGGCAGATGAAAAAACGGCGGGCATATTATTTGACGGCAGTTCGCCGGGCGCAGGAAAAACATTTGACTGGAGCTTGTTAAAAAATATACAAAAAACGGATAAGCTGCTGTTTCTGGCAGGCGGCTTAACACCTGAAAATGCCGCACAGGCGGTAAAAACCGTAGCACCGGACGTTGTTGATGTCAGCTCCGGTGTGGAAAAAGACGTTTCGCTGTGTGCAGCATTTGCGGGAAAAGATGCAGAAAAAATCACAAAATTTGTAGAAAATGTAAGGTTATAAGACATGATTACCTGGAATCCTGAGTAATCATGCGGGCAGAAGGAGGATAAAATGAGTAACACATATTATGGAGAATTTGGCGGACAGTTTGTATCGGAATCACTGATGAACACACTGGCCGAACTGGAAAAAGCATTTGATGAAGCGATTAAAGACCCGAAATTTATTGCGGATTATAATTACTATTTAAAAGAGTATGTTGGCAGGGAAACACCGCTTTATTTTGCGGAGCGTCTTTCTGAAAAGTACGGCACAAAAATTTATTTAAAGAGAGAAGATTTAAATCATACCGGCGCGCATAAGATTAATAATGTCATCGGACAGATTCTTCTGGCAAAGCGCATGGGAAAGACAAAGGTTATCGCCGAAACCGGCGCAGGACAGCACGGTGTTGCAACAGCAACCGGCGCAGCTTTATTTAACATGGAATGTACCGTATATATGGGTGCGGAAGATATTGAAAGACAGCGTTTAAATGTATTCCGTATGGAGATGCTCGGTGCAAAGGTATGCCCGGTTACAACCGGAAGTTCAACTTTAAAAGATGCAACCAATGAAGCTATCCGTACATGGGCAGAGCGTGCAGAGGATACATTCTATATTATCGGTTCAGCCGTAGGACCGCATCCGTATCCGAAGATGGTAAAAGAATTCCAGAAGATTATCAGTGTAGAAGCTAAAAAGCAGATTCTTGAAAAAGAAGGCAGACTGCCGGATGTGGTAACAGCCTGTGTCGGCGGCGGTTCTAATTCAATTGGTATGTTTGCCGATTTCATTGATGAACCGTCTGTACGTCTTGTCGGTGTGGAAGCAGGTGGATTAGGTGTTGAAACCGGAAAGCACGCAAGTGCAATGGCACTGGGCAAGGTCGGTGTGTTACACGGCATGAAGACTTATCTGTTACAGGATGATAACGGTAATATTGAACTGGCTCATTCTATTTCTGCCGGACTGGATTATCCGGGTGTCGGACCGGAACACGCTTATCTGCGTGATACAGGCAGGGCAGAATATGTGTCTGTGACGGATACGGAAGCAATGGAAGCACTGCTGGAGCTTTGCAAGCTTGAAGGAATTATTCCGGCAATTGAAAGCGCACACGCACTTGCTTATACTTTTAAGATGGCAAAGAATATGAAAAAAGATGACATCATTGTAGTCTGCCTGTCAGGCCGTGGTGATAAAGATGTCCATACGGTAGAAAAGTATTTAAACGGAGAGGAGACTAACAAATAATGAATCGCATTGAAAAAAGATTAGAAGAATTAAAGCAGGAAAATAAAAAAGCATTTATTACATATACAACGGCAGGACTGCCGGATTTACAGACCACGGCAAAACTGATTTTTGCACAGGAAGAAGCGGGTGCGGATATTTTAGAAATCGGCGTGCCGTTTTCAGACCCGGTAGCAGACGGCCCGGTGATTCAGAATGCCTCTTATCAGGCAATCCAGAAAGGCACAACGCTTACAAAGATTTTTGATATGGTCGAGGGTGTCCGCAAAGAAAAATGTGAGGTTCCAATTGTGTTCATGATGTATTATAATACAGTATATCATTATGGACTGGATGCATTTGCGGCACGCTGTATCGAGTGTGGTGTCGATGGACTGATTATTCCGGATTTACCTTTTGAAGAACAGGGCGAATTAAAGGCAGTACTTGCAAAGAATGAAGCTTCACCGATTCTGATCCAGCTGGTTTCACCGGTTTCAAAGCAGCGTGTGCCAATGCTTCTTGAAAATGCAAGGGGCTTTGTATACTGCGTATCCCAGATGGGTGTTACCGGCAAAGGTGCCGATTTCCATAAGGATATCAGAGAATATCTGGCAGCAGTAAAACAGACCAGTGCAATTCCGGTGATGGTCGGTTTCGGAATCCGCACGGCAAAAGATATTGAACCGTTTGAAGATATTGTGGACGGCGCAATCGTTGGCTCTAACCTGCTGCGGATTTTAGAAGAAAGCAATTATTCCGTGGATGCAGTCAAAGAATATGTATCCGGATTTAAAAAGGAATTAAATGAAAACAAATAAGCGGGGGTGAACAGCAGTGGTACCGGTTCTTGCCAAAAATGCAGTGCGGATAAAATGTAATTTCCAGAATGCAGGCATGACGGGAAATTATGAATGTGCCTATGCGCTGGGTATTTTAAATGCCCAGCTGGGGCTTCCCGAAATAACAGAATATGAAGATATTGCCGCATTAAAAGAACAGCTTTTGGAAAAATCCGCAGATTATAAAACGGAAGATGCAGGCTTAAAGCAGATGGTGCATCTTTTAAAAGAATATGAAGCAGCGCCTGTGGCGGACGAACAGATGCGGGAACTTTTTACTATGGGATTTCATGATAAGAATTTATAAATTTTAGCTGATTTATTATGAAAAATGCCAAAAATTCGGATACCTGTTGACTTATTCTTCCGAATAGAGTATATTTTGTAAGTGAATTAAAATATATGAAATTATTAGTAAATGAAAGTTAAAGGTGGATGTTAAACTATGACACAGACAGTAGAAGTAGCAGACATTGAAAAGACACATAAGAATGCAATCGCTGAGCTTGTGCAGACAGCCTGCAAATTTGAAAGCCATATTGAGATTGAAAGCGAAGGAAAAAATATCAACGCAAAGAGTCTTATGGGGATTATGGCATTTGGCTTGAAAAAGGGAATGGAAGTAAGCATTTCCGCAAAAGGAACAGATGAAAAGGCAGCAGTAGACTGTATCAGCCAGTTCTTAACAAGCAATGCAGAATGTGCAATGTAATGTAAATGTGTGATCAAATGTGAGGAGGTCCGTTTTATGAGAGGAAAAGGAAAATCAGGAGCTACAACAGCAGCAAAAGAAAATGCAGTAAACACAGTTGCAAAGAAGGCAGAATCAACTATTGAAGCAGTGGCTGAAAAGGCAAAAGAAGCTGTAAAGAAAGTAGAAGTTAAAGAAGAAGCTGTTAAAGAAACACTTGCAGAAACAAAAGCTGAGGTAAAGGCAGAAGTGAAAGCAGCAGAAAAGGCTGTAGAAAAAGCAGCAGAGCCTGCAACAGCAGTAACAGCAGCAGAAGCTGCACCTGCAAAGAAGACGGCGGCAAGAAAGACAGCTGCGAAAAAGACAGAAACAAAGCCTGCTGAAAAGAAAGCAGCTGCAGTCAAGAAAACTGTGAAAAAAGCAGTAACAAGAAAGACAGCTGCAAAGAGTGAACCGTCTACGGAAGTATTTATCCAGTATCATGGTAAGCAGATTGATGAAAAGGCATTACTTGAAAGAGTTATGCAGGACTGCGGTGAGGATAAGATTTCAGTGGAAGATTTAAAGCTTTATGTAAAGCCGGAAGATAACGCTTGCTATTATGTTGCAAACGGTAATGTGGCAGGTAAAGTAGATTTATACTAAAATTACTTTATATAGTCAGAACAGAGCTGTTGCGCGAAAACGTTGATTTTCGTGTGGCAGCTCTTTATTTCAATCAGATAAAGGAGAGAGGATGTATGTTTGAAGTTGGCGACAGAGTATTTTACGGTGTTGTGGGCGTGTGTGAAGTAGAAGACATTGCAGCACCGCCGATTAAAGGTATTGACGGAAAGTATTATTATTTACAGCCGGTTTATGATGATAAAGGCATCATCTACTCTCCTGTGGACAGTAAGAAAGTGTCTATGCGGACTATTATCACAAAAGAGGAGGCACAGACATTTTTAGAGCGTGCCAGAAACTGTAAAAGTGATGAACTGCTTAATCAGAAGATTACACCGAACCAGTATGATGAAATGGTAAAATCCCAGGATACGGAAAAGCTGATGCACCTGGTACGTTTTTTATATGATATTAAAAATGAACGTGCAAAGGAGCTGCGCAAAATGAAGTCGGCAGACAGCAGAATGTTAGTAACGGCAAGAAAACTGCTCTACGGTGAACTGGCTGTTGCACTGGGAAAAGATTATAGTGAAATGTCAGATTTACTTGATCAATATCTTGGACAGAATTAATAAATCCGTACAATAAAAATGTTGCAAAAAATATAGAAATAACCGCATACAGTTTTTCATAGATATAAATCAGACAGGATTGATTATCGCAGAACTGAATAAATTCAGTTCGCGATTTCTCCGGCATTAGAATGCCTGCGGAATGGGGATTGGTATGAAGAAAAAACTGATGCGGCGTTTTTGCATTTTGGGCGTATATTGTCTGTGTGTCCTGCTGATGCTGATTGTCAGCGGTGTAGGCGGCAAGGCAGAGCAGACGGCGGCGATTTCTGCAAATGACTGTTATGAGAACAGGATTGCAATTACATTTGACGATGGACCGGGTAAGGGCACAACGGAAAAGTTATTAGACGGACTAAAGGAACGTGGCGTAAAAGCGACGTTTTTTTTAGTTGGTGAAAAAATTGAAGACAACCGTGAACTGGTGGCGAGAATGTATGCGGAGGGGCATCTGATTGGCAATCATACATTTACCCATGTACAGCTTAGTAAGGTGGACGGAAAGCAGGCGCTGGAGGAAATTGTGAAGACCAATACACTGATTGAAGAAATTACAGGCGAACCTGTCCGGTATATCCGTCCGCCATACGGTTCGTATTCCAACAGTCTTTTAATGCAGATTAATATGACACCGGTTTTGTGGAGCGTAGACCCCGAAGACTGGAATACGGATAATACAGGGCAGGTTGTAAAGTCTGTTGTCGCAAATGTAAAATGTGGTGATATTATTTTACTGCATGATATTTATGATTCATCGGTGGCGGCGGCGTTGGAAATTGTGGACGAATTAAAAGCGAAGGGATTCATTTTTGTTACCGTGGATCAATTACTGCTTGATTAATTGTACGAAAGCGTGTACACTGGGGTTGAATTTGAGAGGAAGATTGAAGGAAGATAAGAAAATGAGAGAATAAGAAAATGAGAAACGGAGGGATTACGATGAAGTGGGGTATTATGGCAACAGGCAGTATTGCACAGAAATTTGCGTCAACCGTGAATCGTATGACAGACGAAGGAGAAATCTTACAGGCAGTGGCTTCCAGAACAAAGGAATCTGCGGAAAATTTTGCAAGACAGCACCGGATTCCGGAGGTATTTGATTCATATAAGGCTATGGCGGAGTCCGACAGTGTCGATGTGATCTACATTGCAACACCCAACAATATGCATTATGAAAATGTAAAAATGTGTCTTCTGGCAGGAAAACACGTTCTTTGCGAAAAGCCGTTTACAACCAGTGCGGCACAGGCGCAGGAACTTTATGCGCTGGCAGAGGAAAAAGGTCTGTTTTTAATGGAAGGTTTCTGGATTCGTTTTCTTCCGGTTTTACAGAAAATGCAGGAACTCATCAAGGAGGGAAAGTTAGGAGAAATCCGCTATATCCGTTCCGAATATGGATTTGTTGCAAAAGGGGACAGAAAAGTGCGCAAGTTTAATCCGCAGCTTGGCGGTGGCGCCTTGTTAGATATCGGTATCTATAACCTTGGTTTTTTAAATATGATTATGGGAAAGAATCCCGATTCATTTACCAGCGACGTCCATATGACAGACGTTGGCACAGATGATTTCAGCGTGATTCATCTGCATTATTCGCAGGAGAATGGACAGGGAGCAGAAGCGGTTGTCACAACGGCAATCGGGCTGGATATCCAGCGGAAAGCCGCAGTTATCGGTACAAAGGGCAGTATTTATCTGGACGATTTTCAAAAGGCGGAAACAATGACGGTTTCTTTATCGGACGGAGAAGAATATGAAATTGAAATTCCGTTTGAAATCAACGGCTTTGAGTACCAGATAAGAGAAGCTTCCAACTGTATCAGAGAGGGCAGAACCCACAGCGGTATCTACACCCCGCAGATGTCCTTGCAGACGTTGTCATTGATTGATGATATCCGTGCAAGCTGGAATATGAAATTTCCATTTGAAAAATAAAATACAGTAAAAATAAAATATAAATTAAATATAGCAAAATAAAATATAGTAAAAGCCTGAAATCACAGGGGTTATGTTATGTATGCGGAGTTGGAATACATGGCGGCACGGGTGGTTTCAGGCTTTTATTTTAGCATTTTACCGGAAATGAAAATGGCATTTTATCAGAAGTAAAAATTTGTCGGACAGATTAAGATAGAATATCTGCATTTACATCATCCGGTACAGACTGTAGTATAAAGTGATTTTTATTTGTGGTAAGCAGTCCCTGCTTTTGCAGGCGCGACAGCTCCGCGGACATGGCAGCACGTTCCACGCACAGATAGTCGGCAAGCTGCTGGCGGTCATAAGGAATATCAAAGGAAAGACTGCCCTGCCGCTGGGCTTCGGCAGACAGGTAGGAAAGCAGTTTTTCTTTTGTTGTGCGCTTGCTCATATGTGTGATTTTCTCATTAAACAGTAAAAGCTTTTTGGCAAGAACAGAAATCAGGTTCTGGATTAAATGTGTGTGATGTTCGCAGGCAGACGGGCAGACCCCTAAAATGCGGTGAATATCTAAGTACAGCAGGGAACAGTCTTTCGTTACTACGACACTGATATTTAATGCAGTACCGTTGGAAGCGGCAAAGGGTTCGGCAAAGGTCTGTCCCGGAAGAATCTGCGCCATGATATTTCTGTGTCCCCATACATCTTCCTGAATTACAATCGCACTTCCCGATAACAGCAGTCCCATAGTTGATGTCATATCTCCGGCACGTAAAAGGTAGCTGTCTTTTTCTTTATCGCTTACAAAAGCCCCCATACAATGTAATACAGATAATATTTCTGAATCGGACATGCCCGAAAAAATAGAAGCTGTCCTAAGAATCGGTAAAAATTGTTCTAAATTGTCAGTAGTGTTCATATGAATCTCCATTTCTGAGCGACTTGTTGCTAATTTCCATTCCGCAGGTGATAATTTCAAAGGTAATTGATTGTTGTCAAAGTAAATTTTTTATATTATTTTTACTTTGTTTGAAATCAAACATACTTGTTTGAATTATTATAATAAAATCATCACAGAAACGCAAGAGCGGCTGTGCAATAAAAATAGTATAGCCGTTCATCAACAATAAAAACATTCAGAAAGGATTGTTGAAATGAAAAGAAGAATTATCACGATAGATGAAGAAAAATGTAACGGATGTGGTGCCTGTGCCAATGCGTGCCACGAAGGTGCAATCGGAATGGTAAACGGTAAGGCAAAACTGATGCGTGACGATTACTGTGACGGACTGGGTGATTGTCTTCCTGCCTGTCCAACAGGGGCAATTACATTTGTAGAACGCGAAGCGGCGGCTTATGATGAGCAGGCAGTTCTGGAAAATAAAAGAAAGAAAATGCAGGCACAGGGTCAGTCCGGCACACAGATGCCACTTCATGCAGGCTGTCCGGGTACACAGATGCGCCGTATGCACCATGCGGAAAATAACAGTGCGGCAGGACAAGGCAGTATAGCTGGGCTGAATAATAACGCGGGTCAAAACGGTGTAGTGGGAATGAATAATATCGCAGGTCAAAGCAGTGGTACAGAACCGGCAAATGCAGCATCGTTTTCACCGGTGTCACAGCTTTCACAGTGGCCGGTTCAGATTAAACTTGTACCGGTAAATGCACCGTATTTTGACGGCGCAAAGCTGCTGATTGCGGCAGACTGTACGGCATATGCTTATGCAGGCTTCCATGAAAAATTTATCAAAAATCATATCACGCTGATTGGTTGTCCAAAGCTTGATGATGTTGACTATTCGGAAAAGCTGACACAGATTATTGCCAATAACAATATCAAGAGCATTACGATTGTCCGCATGGAAGTGCCTTGCTGTGGCGGCATTGAATACGCTGTGAAAAAGGCCATTCAGGACAGCGGAAAGTTCTTGCCATGGCAGTGCTATACGATTTCGATTGACGGAAATATTATTGATGAATAAGAATTGCGGAATGGAGAGTAATAATGGAAAATAAAATGTTTTGTTATCAGTGCGAACAGACGGCAGGGTGTACAGGCTGTACACAGTCAGGTGTCTGCGGAAAATCAGCAGATACAGCGAGATTACAGGATGAACTGACCGGTGCGTTAATCGGTCTTGCGCGTGCAACGGAGAGCAATCCGGCAACACAAAATACGTATCAGACAATTATCGAAGGACTTTTTACAACAATTACCAATGTAAGTTTTGACGATGATGCCATTATCAGGCAGATTGAAAAGACCCATGCGGCAAAGAAAGAACTGGTGCCGGGCTGCGGAAGCTGTGGTGTGCCTTGCGGCAAGACAGAAGATTATGATATGCAGCAGCTTTGGAATGACAATGAAGACATTCGTTCTTTGAAATCGCTGATTTTATTCGGACTGCGCGGCATGGCGGCATATGCTTATCATGCGCAGATGCTTGGATATCAAGATGATGAAGTGAATGACTTTTTCTGTGAAGGACTGTTTAAAATCGGTTATGAAAATACAATGGAAGAACTGCTTCCAACTGTATTAAAGGTCGGAGAAATCAATTTAAAATGTATGGCACTGCTTGATAAAGCCAATACAGAAAGCTATGGAACACCGACGCCGGCAGTCGTACCGCTGACCGTGGAAAAAGGTCCGTTTATCGTTGTCACAGGCCATGATTTAAAAGACCTTGAACTGCTGTTAGAGCAGACAACGGATAAGGGCATTAATATTTACACACACGGAGAAATGCTTCCGGCACATGCTTATCCGAAGCTGAAAAAGTATCCGCATTTAAAAGGAAACTTCGGTACGGCATGGCAGAACCAGCAGAAGGAATTTGCAAATCTTCCGGCGCCGGTTTTATTTACAACAAACTGTCTGATGCCGCCAAAGGCAAGCTACGCAGACCGCGTGTTTACAACAGAAGTGGTGGCATTCCCGGATACCGTTCATATCGGGGAAGATAAGGACTTTACTCCGGTTATTGAAAAGGCACTGGAACTTGGCGGATTTGCAGAGGATACGGAGTTTACCGGAATCAACGGCGGAAATAAGGTACAGACCGGTTTTGGACACGGCATGATTTTATCTGTAGCGGATAAGGTTGTGGAAGCCGTCAAGGCGGGCGATATCAGCCATTTCTTCTTAGTAGCGGGCTGTGACGGCGCAAGACCGGGCAGAAATTATTATACGGAATTTGTAAAACAGACCCCGAAGGACAGCATTATTTTAACACTTGCCTGCGGCAAGTATCGTTTTAATGACCTTGACCTCGGAGAAATCGGCGGACTGCCAAGAATTATGGATATGGGACAGTGTAATGATGCGTATGGCGCAATTCAGGTGGCAGTTGCCCTTGCAGATGCGTTCGGCTGCGGCGTCAATGACTTACCGTTATCTTTCGTACTGTCATGGTACGAGCAGAAAGCGGTCTGCATTTTACTGACACTTCTGCACTTAGGCATTAAAAATATCCGTTTGGGTCCGTCTTTACCGGCATTCCTCTCACCGAATATTTTAAATTTCCTCGTAGAAAATTACGGCATTGCGCCGATTACAACACCGGAGGAAGATTTAAAGGCACTGCTGGGAAAGTAGAGGCTGTTGTACAGGATATAAAAATTAAGATACTGTTTCGTTAGATAAGACTGCCTGAAAATGGCGGTTGGATAATAAAATGAAATGATAAGGCATCGGACAGACTGCAAGCGCGGGCTGGACGGTGCCTTGTTTTGCGTGGAGGAAGATAAGATATAAAAATTTTGACACAGGGTACGTCTTTGTTATATCCTACTAGATTACGCTTAAAACAGGGTTAAAAATAAATGAAAAAAATTTGAAAAAAGTGCTTGACACGAATAGTGCCTTTGTTTAACAATCAGCAAGAATAAAAAAGAAAGGAAGAAAATCATATGAATTATTATGATGAACAAATAGCAAAAATAAAATTTTATGAAATTGAGTATATGGATGTGAATACTATAAACGATTATATTTTTCTAGAAAAAAAGATTGACGAATTACTAGTTGATTTTGATAAAAAAGAATGTTTAATTAAAGCAGAAAATCTTAGAAATAAAGCTGACGAAGAAAAACAAAAATTAATAAGTGTTTATTATCCTTTGATAATATCGTTTACATTTAGTATATATCAATTAGTAACAAGTGTGCTGTTTGATAGTCTTGCATTAATAGTATTAATAAGCGCAGTTTTAAATATTGTAGCATCAATGATATTAAATAAGCGTACAAGTACAATTTTACGGATTAGCGAAAACAAAATAATGTTTTATAATAGAATATGTGAAATTATAAGAGAGAAAAATTAAAGTACATGTATTTTATATCTATGATATCGTACTGTAATTAAAATGGCTATAATTGCAAATGTGAAAATGTAATGATATACTTAACTTTAAGTGAGTGAAAGTGAGGATTTAATGTGGCAGATAAGAATAATACAAATATAGGTTTTGAAAAGCAAATATGGGATGCAGCTTGTGTATTATGGGGACATATTCCGGCAGCAGAATATAGAAAAGTAATTATTGGGTTGATATTTTTAAGATATATATCAGCAGCTTTTGATAAGCGATATAAAGAGCTTGTGGAAGAAGGCGATGGATTTGAAGATGATATAGATGCATATACTATGGAAAATGTATTCTTTGTTCCAGAAGAAGCAAGGTGGTCAACGATTGCAAAGGCTGCACATACTAATGAAATCGGAATAGTAATTGATAAGGCAATGAGGGCAATAGAGGCAGATAATAAAACACTTAAGGATGTATTACCTAAGAATTATGCAAGCCCGGATTTGGATAAAAGGGTGTTAGGTGATGTTGTCGATATATTTACCAATAATATTGATATGTCTCAAACAGAAACAAATGAGGATTTGCTAGGCAGAACATATGAATATTGTATTGCGCAATTTGCAGAAAAGGAAGGTGCAAGTGGAGGAGAGTTCTATACACCGTCCAGTATTGTAAAAACATTGGTTGAAATATTAAAACCTTTTGAAAATTGCCGCGTATACGACCCTTGTTGTGGCTCCGGGGGAATGTTTGTTCAGAGTGCTAAATTTATTCAGGCACATAATGGAAAACGAGGAGCGATTTCTGTATATGGACAGGAGGCAAATGCTGATACATGGAAAATGGCAAAAATGAATATGGCTATCAGGGGGATAGACGCAAACTTTGGACCGTATCAGGCGGATACATTTACAAATGACTGGCATAAGACATTAAAAGCAGATTTTATACTTGCAAATCCACCATTTAATTATCATCCGTGGAATCAGGAAAGACTAATAGATGACCCACGTTGGAAGTATGGTTTGCCGCCGGCAGGGAATGCCAACTATGCATGGATTCAGCATATGATTCATCATCTTGCACCAAATGGCAAGATTGGGTTAGTGTTAGCTAATGGTGCATTATCAACACAGACAAGCGGAGAGGGAGAAATTCGTAAGAATATAATAGAAGATGATAAAATAGAGGGAATTGTAGCCATGCCTACACAGCTTTTTTACAGTGTAACAATTCCGGTAACTCTATGGTTTATTTCTAATAATAAGAAGCAAAAGGGAAAGACATTATTTATTGATGCCCGAAATATGGGACATATGGTAGATAGAAAACATCGGGATTTTGACGATGAAAAAGATATTAAATTATTGTCGGATACATTTGAAGCATTTCAAAATGGAATTTTAGAGGAGAAAAAGGGCTTTTGCGCTATTGCAACAATCGAGGATATCGCAAAACAAGATTATATTCTTACTCCGGGACGTTATGTTGGTATTGCAGAACAGGAAGAGGATAAGGAACCGTTTGAGGAAAAAATGACAAGACTTACGTCTGAGTTGTCGGAGATGTTTGCAAAGTCTCATGAATTGGAAGATGAAATTAAGAAGAAGCTGGGGGCTATTGGGTATGAAATATAATAAATATACATTCAGTCAATTAGCAAAAATAAAATATGGAAAAAATCAAAAGAAAGTTGTATCAGAAAAAGGAACAATTCCTATTTATGGAACAGGGGGACTTATGGGGTATGCAACACAATTTTTGTACGATAAGCCATCGGTTCTTATTGGAAGAAAAGGTACAATAGAAAAAGTGCGGTATATTGAACGACCGTTTTGGACAGTAGATACATTATTTTATACGGAAATAAATGAAAATCTTGTTTTGCCGAAATATTTATACTATGTGCTTTCAAATAGGGATTTAAAACAGTATAACGAAGGAACTACAATACCAAGTTTAAGAACAGAAACATTAAATCGATTAGAATTTAATATTCCGTTGATTGAAGAACAAAAAAAGATTTTAAAAATTTTAAAACCTTTAGAAGATAAAATAATACTTAATGAGAAAATAAACAATAATTTATATGGACAAATGCAAGCTCTTTACAAAGATTGGTTCGTTAATTTCGAGCCTTTTGGTGGCGTTAGACCTTCAAACTGGAACGTTGCGAACATATACGCTATTGCAAAAATCATATATGGTGCTCCTTTTGCTTCCAAGCTATTTAATACAGATGGACTTGGCAAACCAATTATCCGAATTCGTGACCTAAAGGAACAGGCATTTGTTACATTTACAACGGAAGAACATCCAAAGGGACATTTAATTCAACCCGGAGACATTGTTGTTGGCATGGATGGTGAATTTCGTCCGTACATTTGGGGAAATGAACCTGCTTGGCTAAACCAACGAGTTTGCATTTTTGAAAGCAATCGCCCAAAAGGAAAAGCATTTGTTCTCTATACCATAAAACCTCTTTTAAATAAAATTGAGCAAACTCAAGTTGCTACAACAGTAATTCACATCGGAAAAAAAGACTTTGATGCGTTTGAAATAGTTCTTCCTGATGAAGCAACACTTGATAGTTTTGATTCAATAACAGCTCCTATGATAGAAAAAATTGTAAATAATAGCTTACAAAATAAGAGATTGGCAGTTCTTCAAAACACCCTCTTGCCAAAACTTATGTCCGGTGCGCTTGATGTCTCCAACATTGATTTCTAAGCTGCTAAATTATTGTTTGTAGTTCTTTTAGTTGTAGCTGTTGTTTTATACACTATGAGCGCTAATATGGCAGGAGGTGCACTGTTGATTAAAGCATTTCAATGTAAATAGTATTTTAAGTAAAATAAAATGTGTAAATACACATTTAGGAAGGGTAGGATATGGCATTAGATAATAAATTGAATATTACGGATTCTACGGAATTAGCTAGAATGGAAGAAAAGATAAGTAAGAAAAAAGCCGTAGAATTGTTTGAAAATGGATATTTGGATAATTATAAGGCTGGAAGTTTTAAGATGCTTGCAGAGATTCATAAATATTTATTTGATGAAATATATGATTTTGCAGGAAAAGTGCGAACAGTAAATATTGCAAAAGGTAATTTTAGATTTGCACCGGTGATGTATTTACAGGCAGCTATTGAAAATGTTGAGAAAATGCCACAGTCAACATTCGATGAGATTGTCGAAAAATATGTTGAGATGAATATAGCACATCCGTTTCGGGAAGGTAATGGTCGAAGCACCAGAATATGGTTGGATTTAATTTTGAAAAAAGAATTAAACATGGTTATTGACTGGAGTGTTGTAGACAAAGAAGATTATCTGTTGGCAATGGAAAGAAGTCCAATTAAAGATATTGAAATAAAATATATTTTAAAGCGAGCTTTAACAGATAAAGTAAATGATAGAGAAGTGTATATGAAAGGTATAGATCATAGCTATTATTATGAAGGCTATGCTATATACAAAGCAGAGGATTTATAAATATTTTCTCCTATCAACGGCAGGAGATATAGAAGAACTGCCGTTGCAAGTCGTTCTCAAGAATTGTTATGAAGGAGAATTGACGATGAAACAAAATTTAATTACAGACATTGTTCAGGGAATGTTGCCTTATTTGAATAATGCACAGAGTAAACAATTACAAGAAGTATTACAGCATGCGCTTATGAACTATAAAGTTTCACAAGACATAGAAACAGTGAAAGAATCAGAGCAGGATTTTGTGGAACTTTTTTTATCAGCAAAGCGTATTGAAGGTTGTTCAGAGAAATCTCTTAAGTATTACAAATCGACCATTACTACAATGTTAATAACACTTGATAAAAGTGCTAAATATATTGTAACTGATGATATTAGAGGATATCTTACGGAATATCAGCGAAAGAATGGCTTGAGCAAAGTTACAATAGATAATATTCGGCGTATACTTTCCAGCTTTTTTTCTTGGCTTGAGGATGAGGATTATATATTAAAAAATCCTGTAAGGCGAATACATAAGGTTAAGACAGGAACTAATATTAAAGAAACATATTCTGATGAAGCGCTGGAGTTGATGAGAGATAATTGCACAGAACTTAGGGATTTAGCTATGATTGATATGCTTGCCTCAACAGGTATGCGTGTGGGGGAAATGGTATTGCTTAACCGAAATGATATTGATTTTAATGAAAGAGAATGTATTGTTTTTGGTAAAGGCAGCAAGGAAAGAGTTGTCTATTTTGATGCAAGAACAAAGATACATTTGCAAAATTATTTGGATAGCAGAAGTGATAATAATCCAGCATTGTTTGTGTCTCTTAAAGTACCACATAAAAGATTGCAAATAGGCGGAATAGAAACAAGACTTAGAGAATTTGGAAAGCAATTAGGATTGCATAAGGTGCATCCGCATAAATTCAGAAGGACCTTAGCAACCATGGCAATAGATAAGGGAATGCCCATTGAGCAGCTTCAACAGCTTTTGGGACATAAAAAGATAGATACAACATTGCAGTACGCAATGGTTAAGCAAAGCAATGTTAAGATTGCACATCGAAAATATATTGGATAGAGAGGATATGGGATTATGGCTGAATGGATGAAAACTTCATTAATAGATATAGTTAAGCTTATTGGTGGAGGCACACCTAAAACAACTAAATCTGAATATTGGGGAGGAAATATCAACTGGTTATCTGTCAAAGATTTTAACAATGAGAATCGTTATGTATATTCTACAGAAAAAACAATTACAGAGGAGGGATTGAATAATAGTTCTACAAAATTACTTCAAAAGAATGATATTATTATTTCAGCTAGAGGTACAGTTGGAGAATTAGCTATGATACCATATCCAATGGCATTTAATCAGTCTTGCTATGGAATAAGAGCTGTAAAAGGTGTTGATAGTACATTTCTGTATTATTTGATAAAAAATAGTGTGAAAAAGATTAAATTAATTACACATGGTTCTGTTTTTGATACTATAACAAGGGAAACCTTTGCAAATATTGATGTAGAAATACCGGATATTAAAACTCAGCAAAGTATAGCTAATGTATTATCAAATATTGATGATAAAATAGAGATAAATCAAAGAATAAACAATAATTTAGAGCAGCAAGCACAGGCAATTTATCAGCATATGTTCATAGATAATTCTCGTTCTAATTGGACAGAAGGTACTTTGAACGATATTGCTGATATTACAATGGGTCAGTCTCCAAGTGGTAGTAGCTATAACGAAAACGGAAATGGCTCGATTTTCTTTCAAGGGCGTGCGGAATTTGGATTTAGATTTCCGTCAGTGCGTTTATATACCACCGAACCCAAACGAATAGCACATACAAATGATACCTTGATGAGTGTTAGAGCACCGGTAGGTGACCTAAATGTTGCTCATACGGATTGCTGTATTGGTCGTGGACTTGCTGCCATTCATTCTAAATCCAATCATCAATCCTTTATTCTTTACACAATGTTTTCGCTAAAAAAACAGTTAGATGTTTTCAATGGCGAAGGAACGGTTTTTGGTTCTATCAATCGTAATTCACTGAATGATATGCCAATTCTTATCCCGTCGAATGATGTTTTAGACGAATTTGAAAGAATTGTAGCGCCTATGGATTTAATCATTCGCAATAATTACGATGAAAGTTGTCGATTGCAGGATATTCGTGATACCTTGCTTCCGCGTTTGATGTCCGGCGAACTTGATGTCTCCGACCTCGACATTTAAGCTGCTAAATTATTGTTTACAGCAATATAAAACAAATGAAAATATTATTATTAAATAATAAGTTCTATTAGTAAAATAATTACCAAATAAGAGGTGATAAAATGCACATGTCTTTAAATACAGATGAGGGAATTGAAATTACATCTGTTGATGAGTATATGAGAGAGATAAGTAAGTTGAATCAGAATAAAAAGGATCCCAATGCACAAATGTTTTTTAGAGGGCAGGCTGTCGATTATTGGGATATAAGACCTAGTATTTTTAGAGACCAAATGTTAAGTGTAGAGCATAATTTAATGTCAGAACCATTAAGACAAATTCCAAATGAGTTTAATAATCTTGGTGACAGTTTTGAAATCATGGAGAAATATCAACATTACGGTATGTGTACCAGATTACTTGATATAACAACGAATCCATTAGTAGCATTATATTTTTCATGTGAACGTTATAAAAAAGAAGAATATAAGGACAGGGAAACAAAAAATATAGAAAAAGTCGCGCCACATGGGATAGTATATTTTAAAGAAGATAACATGCCCTTAAAATATAATGATTTAGAAGTGAGGATTATTTCAAGATTAGCTAGTTATGATATGAATAGTGATAGGACGTTGGAAGAAATTGTTGAAAAATTATATCAAGATACTGTTATAAGTATGGATTTAAAGAAAAAATGGCTGGAAGAAAATGGCATGTTTGAGTTTATACATATTTGTCAGAGTGTTTGTACTGTACTTCCAATTATGAATAATGATAGATTGATTAGGCAAAGTGGGGCATTTTTATTACCTGGTAAATTTATTGTGACTAATAGAGGTGACAATTTAAAAAATGCTATAATAGCAAAGGCAGAGTCAAATTTGAGAAATGAATTTGAAGGCATGTTCTTTTATATTGATGATAATAATAAAGAAAAAATAAGAGCAGAGTTAGAAAATTGTAATATAAGTGAAGCTAATTTATTTCCAGAATTGGAATATCAGCTCAAGTATATACGAAAACATAATGAACAATTTAGACGAGCTGTTTCATATTTTGAAAAATTTGAAAAAATAGAGAAAAATTCAACCTATAATGTAGAAATAAAAGATGAGTACGATATAGATAAATTGAGAATGGTTATCGGAAAATATGACTTAGAAGATGGGGTTAAGAGGGAAATTGAGAATGTCTTTTTAAATAATCAAGATGTAGATTGGATAAAAAGAGATAGTGTTATAAGTAGAATAAAAATACAGATATGTAAAAAATTGCTGGATAGCGGTTATATGAAAGCAGATGCAGAAAAATTAGCGAAAAATATAATAGCTAAAGTAATAAGAGAAAAATGAGTGAGGTAATACATATGTCCACAACATTTACAGAGGCAAATTACGAGAATTCAATAATAGAATTATTTGAAAATATGGGATATCAGCATGTATATGGACCGGATATAGAGAGAGATTTTTATAGTCCGTTATATAATGATGTGCTTATCGAATATATTCACAGCTTAAATCCTTCTCTTCCGGAGGAGGCTGTTTCTGATGCAATGTACAAATTGCAGAATTATGAAGCAGGAGATATTGTGCAGAAAAACGAAGTGTTTATGGATTACTTACAACATGGAATACCGGTCAGGTATACTGCTGGCGGGGAGCAGTGTTCTTCTCTTGCATATATTGTAGATTATAAAAATATAGATAATAATTCTTTTATTATAGCCAATCAGTGGACATTTGTTGAAAATAGCAATAAGAGACCAGATATCGTTTTATTTGTCAATGGGCTGCCGGTTGTTCTTGTTGAATTGAAATCACCTTCACGAGAGGAAACGGATGCGTCAGAGGGATATGCTCAAATACGAAATTATATACATGAGATTCCTTCGATGTTTATTTATAATTGCATTTGTGTCATTAGTGATCACTTAACATCTAAAGCAGGTACAATTACTTCAGATGAAGACCGTTTTATGGAGTGGAAGACGAAGGACGGTAATTATGAAAATACACAACATGCGCAATTTGATACATTTTTTGAAGGAATGTTTGACAAAACAAGACTGCTTGATATTATCAAAAATTTTATCTGTTTTTCGAATGAGGGATTGGAAAAGTATAAGATACTTGCAGGGTATCATCAGTATTTTGCAGTAAAAAAAGCTGTAGAAATGGCAAAGAAAGCGGTAAATACGGATGGTAAAGGCGGCGTTTTTTGGCATACACAAGGTTCAGGAAAATCATTGTCTATGGTATTTTATGCGCATTTGCTGCAAGAGGCATTGGATAGTCCGACAATCGTTGTAATTACAGATAGAAATGATTTAGATGACCAGTTATTTGGACAATTTACAAAATGTAGTTCGTTTTTAAGGCAAGTACCGGTTCATGCTACTTGTAGAAAATTAGGCGCGAATGCCTCTAAAGAGGATATAGGACTGAAAGACTGGCTGAATGGGAGAAAAGCAAACGGAATTATATTTACTACTATGCAAAAATTTGAGGAATCAGATGAGCCATTGTCTGAAAGAAACAATATTATTGTAATGGCAGATGAGGCGCATCGTGGACAATATGGTTTGAAAGAAAAAGTTAAGATAGTAGAAAATAAAGACGGTGATAAAGAGGCTAAGATAGTTACCGGAACTGCCCGGATTATTAGAAACTGCCTTCCTAATGCTACATATGTAGGGTTTACAGGTACACCTATATCTATGAAAGACAGGAGTACAAGAGAAGTTTTTGGCGATTATATTGATATTTATGATATGACACAGGCAGTCGAAGACGGTGCAACAAGACCTGTTTATTATGAAAGCAGAGTTATCAAATTGAAACTTGATGAAGCAACGCTTAAATTAATTGATGCAGAATATGATTTAATGGCTGAAAATGCAGATGCCGAAGTTATAGAAAAGAGTAAGAGGCAACTAGGTCAAATGGAGGCAATACTTGGAAATGACAAGACAATTAATTCATTGGTAGAGGATATTTTAGATCATTATGAGAACCACAGAGAAAATCTTCTTACGGGTAAGGCAATGATAGTTGCATATTCTAGAACTATTGCAATGAAAATATATAAGAAAATATTAGAGCTTAGACCAACATGGACAGAAAAAGTCGGTGTAATTATGACGGATAGCAATAAAGACCCGGAAGAGTGGAAAACAATTATTGGCAACAAACGTTATAGAGAAGAAATGGCTAAAAAGTTTAAAGATAATAAAAGTCTGTTTAAGATTGCGATTGTAGTAGATATGTGGTTGACAGGTTTTGATGTTCCGTCATTGGCAACAATGTATGTATACAAGCCGATGAAAGGATATAATCTTATGCAGGCGATTGCAAGAGTTAATCGTGTTTTTAAAGATAAAGAAGGTGGATTGGTTGTTGATTATGTAGGTATTGCTTCTGCATTAAAAGATGCAATGAATGATTATACTTCAAGAGATAAGAAAAATTATGGAGATACGGATGTTGCAAAGGCGGCATATCCCAAATTTATAGAAAAGCTATCAATTTGTCAGGATTTTTTCCATGGATATAATTATTCTAAATTTATGACAGGTACGGATTTGGAACGCTCTAAAGTAATTAGTGGCGGTGTTAATTTTATTGTCGACATTCATAAACAAGAGGATAAGACAGAATTTTTAAAAGAAGCATTGCTTTTAAGGCAGGCATTATCGCTTTGTTCTTCAATGGTTGAAGAATCATTACGAGTGGAAGCAGCTTTTTTTGAATCTGTAAGAGTGCTTGTAATGCGGCTTATGAATCAAGGAAATGGTAAGAAGATATCCCTTCCGGAAATGAATGCCAGAATTAACGAATTACTCAAAGCAAGTATTAAAAGTGAAGGCGTGATTAATTTGTTTTCGGATGTTTCACAGAACTTTTCGTTATTTGATACTAAGTTCCTTGAGGAAATATCTAAGATGAAGGAGAAAAATCTTGCAGTAGAATTGCTGAAAAAATTAATTGCAGAGCAGGTTCAGATATATAGAAGAACAAATGTTGTTAAATCGGAAAAATTTAGCGTGATTATACAAGAGACAATGAATCGTTATCTTAATGGCATGTTGACAAATGAACAGGTAATAGAAGAACTTCTAAACCTTGCAAAACAAATTGCAGCAGCGCAAAAAGAGGGCGATAAACTTGGATTAACAGCAGATGAACTGGCTTTTTATGATGCACTTACAAAACCACAGGCAATTAAAGATTTTTATGAAAATGAAGAATTGATTGCAATAACTAAAGAACTTGCTGATACTTTGCGTAAAAATCGTACTATTGATTGGCAAAAGAGAGATTCAGCACGAGCGAGAATGAGAATGATGATTAAAAAACTTCTAAAAAAACATAAATATCCACCGGAAGGAATGGATGATGCCGTACAGACTGTTATGACACAGTGTGAGTTGTGGACAGATAATAATGATTTGGAGAAGGATGAGAGCCATGTTGTAAGTTATAGTAATCATTCAGTGTCATATGAGAATATGACAGATGAAAATATATTGGCAGCAGAATCACAAACCGAGTATGGCAAAAATAATTCTTGAAAGATAGTGGTTAATAATGAAAAAATTAGATGAAACAGCATTTACAGAAAGAGAATTAAAGATTTTTAAAGAAATCCAACAATATGCAAAGAAATATCAGACGAAAAAAGTTGTATTATTCGGTTCAAGGGCGAGAAAAAACAATCGTGAAAAGAGCGACATAGATTTGGCGGTATATGGCTGTTCTGATGTTACGGAGTTTTATTTTGATATTGAGGAGGAGGTCAATACATTATTAATGTTTGATGTTATTGACATGGACAGGAAAAATATATCGAAAGATTTGTTGCAGGAAATAGAAAGGGACGGGGTTATTATTTATGAAGAAGTTTGAAACTATAGAAAGGACAGTTTTATGGGGAAAGAATTACAAATAAGAAATAGTACAGTTGATTTTCTTGTATTTACCCGTGATGCAGGAGAAGACGGAATAGAGGTCAGAGTACAGAATCATGATGTATGGCTGACACAAAAAGCTATATCGCAGCTTTTTGATGTAGACAGAAGTGTTGTTACGAAGCATTTAAAGAATGTTTTTGAAGAAAAAGAATTGGATGAAAATTCAGTTTGTGCAAAATTTGCACAAACTGCTGACGATGGAAAAATATACCAATACAAGTTTTATTCTTTGGCAGCTATTATTGCAGTTGGATATCGTATTAATTCTGAACGGGCTGTTCAGTTTAGAACATGGGCAACAAAGGTACTTGAAACATTTACAAAGCAGGGATATGTGCTGGATAAAAGCAGATTGATTAACGGACAGATTTTTGATGAGGATTACTTTGAACATCTTATTGCTGAAATTCAGGAAATCAGGGCAAGTGAAAGAAGATTTTATCAGAAAATTACAGATATTTATGCAACAGCGGTTGATTATGATAAAAACTCGCAGGTGACTAGAGAATTTTATGCAACAGTACAAAATAAAATGCATTATGCTGTTCATGGCAATACGGCGGCAGAGGTGATAGTTGCCAGGGCAAACCACAATAAAGAACATATGGGACTTACATCATGGAAAAATGCGCCAGACGGAAAAATCGTGAAGACGGACGTAACGGTTGCCAAAAACTATTTGCAAAAAGAAGAACTTGCAGAATTAAATGAGATTGTAACAATGTATCTTGATTATGCAACCAGACAGGCAAGAAGACATATTCCGATGACAATGGAAGATTGGAAGACAAAGCTTGATGCGTTTTTAAGATTTAATGATGCAGAAGTATTGCAGGATAAAGGAAAAATAACTGCCGCGATAGCAAAAGAGTTTGCAGAAAGTGAATTTGAAAAATACAGAGTAATACAAGATTCTCTTTATGAAAGCGATTTTGATAAATTGATGAAAAATATGGAAAGTTAGATAAAACAAAAATAGAATTGAGGAAAGGTAACCCTATGACCACCACCCACTACATTCCAGACATCACCCCGCCCATTCCCTACACAATCATCCACTCCGCCCGCAGGACACTGGGGCTTGAGGTGCGGGACGGGAAAGTGACGGTGCGTGTGCCGAACCGACTGCCGGAGCGGGAAACCGAGCGTTTCGTGGCAAAGCACACGGATTGGATTATAAAAAAGCTGTCCGAAGATAAGCAAAGGCAGCAGCAAAAGTCGGCTTACCGGATTCCGGCACCACAGGAACTCACACAAAACCAGATAGAACAGATGAAGCTGGAATTTGAAACAAAGACAAAAAAATATGCGGCGCAGATGAATGTCACCTATGGAAGAATTGCGATTCGCAACCAACAGACCCGCTGGGGAAGCTGTAGCAGTAAGGGCAATTTGAATTTCAATTACAGGCTCTTTTTTCTGCCTGAGGAACTGCGGGATTATGTTATTGTGCATGAACTGGCGCATAGGCGGCAGATGAATCATTCTAAGTTATTCTGGGCAGAGGTGGAAAAGGTTCTGCCGGATTATAAAGTGCGCAGGCAGGCTTTAAAGCGGATTGTAATCTGAGCAATAGAAAACAAATAATTTTATTTTTTCCCCGATTTGCTTGCATTTTTTTAAACTTCATATTATGATAGAAAGCAATGAGATAAATGCGAGGAAAAAGAGGAGTAGACAGGCTTCTGCCGTAAGAGAGAACCATTCACGGGCTGGAAGGTGGTTTCGGATCAGAACTGTTGAAGGTAGCTTTGGAGCAGCACAGCTGAACACAGACGGCACAAGCGGCATGGTCTGGAAAGTAGGTAGTGACGTATCCTGCGTTAAAGGAGAATGAGGATTATGCGTTTCTTCTATATAATAGTAGGTGTTATATCAGAAACAGCCGCATGATTGAACAAAGGTGGTACCGCGTTATATACGCCCTTTGCAGCAACGAAAGACGCTGTAAAGGGCGTTTTTTGTAAAAAGTTACAAAGAAAGGATTTTAACCCATGAGCAAAGAATTAGAGAAGAATTACAATCCTTCCGAAATTGAGGAAAGACTGTATCAGAAATGGCTGGATAAGAAGTATTTCCATGCTGAAGTAAACCGTGACAAGAAACCATTTACAATTGTTATGCCGCCTCCAAACATTACAGGTAAGCTGCATATGGGACATGCACTCGATAACACAATGCAGGATATCCTGATTCGTTTTAAGAGAATGCAGGGTTATGAAGCACTCTGGGTTCCGGGCACAGACCATGCAAGTATTTCTACCGAAGTAAAAGTTACCAATGCCTTAAAAGATGAAGGAATTGATAAGCATGAACTCGGCAGAGAGGGCTTCTTAAAAAGAACATGGGAATGGAAAAAAGAATACGGCGGTACGATTACAAGCCAGTTAAGAAAAATCGGTTCTTCCTGCGACTGGGACAGAGAACGTTTTACAATGGATGAGGGCTGTTCAAAGGCTGTACAGGAAGTATTTATTAAATTATACGAAAAAGGACTGATTTACAAGGGGTCCCGTATTGTCAACTGGTGTCCGGTATGTAATACTTCCATTTCTGATGCAGAAGTAGAACATGAGGAACAGGCAGGACATTTCTGGCACATCAATTATCCGGTAGTTGGCGAAGAAGGCAGATTTGTTGAAATCGCAACGACCAGACCGGAAACACTGCTCGGTGACAGTGCGCTGGCTGTAAATCCAAACGATGACCGTTACAAGGATTTAGTCGGCAAAATGGTTGAACTGCCTTTAACAGACAGACAGATTCCGATTATTGCAGATGAATATGTTGATATGGAATTTGGTACAGGTGTCGTAAAGATTACACCGGCACATGACCCGAACGACTTTGAAGTCGGTAAGCGCCACAACCTTCCGGAGATTAACATTTTAAATGATGATGCAACCATTAATAATCTCGGCGGCAAGTACGCAGGCATGGACAGATATGAAGCCAGAAAAGCTATGGTGGCAGACCTGGACGCACAGGGGTTACTGGTTCGTGTAGAAGACCATGTACACAATGTAGGTACACACGACAGATGTAAGACAACGGTTGAACCGATGATTAAACAGCAGTGGTTCGTTAAAATGGACGAGCTGATTAAGCCTGCCGTAGAGGGCGTAAAAAACGGCGATATCGAATTAATGCCGGCTTCTATGGACAAGACTTATTTTAACTGGACAGACAATATCAGGGACTGGTGTATTTCAAGACAGCTCTGGTGGGGACACAGAATCCCGGCATATTATTGCAAGGACTGCGGCGAGATGACAGTTTCAAGAGAAGCAGTATGCACCTGCCCGAAGTGCGGCAGTAAAAATGTAGAGCAGGACCCGGATACACTGGATACATGGTTCTCATCTGCATTGTGGCCGTTCTCAACACTGGGCTGGCCGGATAAGACACCGGAACTGGAATATTTCTATCCGACAGACGTACTTGTAACCGGTTATGATATCATTTTCTTCTGGGTAATCCGTATGATTTTCTCAGGATATGAACATATGGGCAAAAAGCCATTTGGTAAAGTATTATTCCACGGTCTTGTAAGAGATTCACAGGGCAGAAAGATGAGTAAGTCTTTAGGAAACGGTATTGACCCGCTGGAAGTTATTGATAAGTACGGTGCAGATGCGCTCCGTTACACATTGATTACAGGAAATGCACCGGGTAACGATATGCGTTTCTACTGGGAAAGAGTTGAAGCGAGCCGTAACTTTGCAAATAAAGTATGGAATGCTTCCCGTTTCATTATGATGAATGACCCGGATAATAAAGTAAAGGCAACCGATGCACAGCCGGAGAATTTAACGGCGGCAGATAAGTGGATTCTTTCTAAAATGAACAATTTAATTCAGGAAGTAACGGATAATATGGAGAAATACGAACTTGGTATTGCTGTTGCAAAGTTAAATGATTTTATCTGGGAAGAATTCTGCGACTGGTATATCGAAATGGTAAAACCACGTCTGTACAATGATGAAGATACCACAAAGAAGGCAGCTATCTGGACATTAAAGAAGGTACTGATTGATGCATTAAAGCTGCTTCATCCATATATGCCGTTTATTACGGAAGAAATTTTCTGCAATATTCAGGACGAAGAAGAATCTATTATGATTTCTGCATGGCCGGTATATTCAGAAGCATTTAATTTTGCGGAAGATGAAAATGCAATCGAAACCATTAAGCAGGCAGTACGTAATATCAGAAATGTCCGTGCGGAAATGAATGTTGCACCGAGCCGTAAGGCAAAGGTATTTGTTGTATCCGAAGATGCGAAGATTCGTGATATTTTTGAAAACGGTAAAGTCTTCTTTGCAACACTCGGTTATGCCAGTGAAGTGGTTATTCAGCAGGATAAGAGCGGAATCCCGGATGATGCCGTATCAACGGTTATCCCGGATGCAGTTATCTACATTCCGTTTGCAGAGCTTGTAGACATCGACAAAGAGATTGAACGTTTACAGAAGGAAGAAAAGAAGTTAAACGGTGAAATCGCAAGATGTAACGGTATGTTAAACAATGAGAAGTTTACATCCAAAGCACCACAGGCAAAGATTGACGAAGAAAAAGCAAAGCTTGAAAAGTATACACAGATGCTTGCACAGGTACAGGAACGTTTAAAGACACTTGTCAAATAAGCATACGGCTGATATACTAAAAATAGTTACTGAAAGTATAAGCAAACGCCGTGCAAACGGCAGAAAAGAGGTTGTTATGTCAGCAAAAAAGATGCATGCAATTCCATATGCACAGTTTTCAACAGAAATGCGCAGCGGTAAGATTATTAAAATCGATGACGGATTTACAAAGCTGTTAGGCTACACAGAAGACGATGTAAAGAATGGTCTGGTATTTAAGCAGTTTGTACCGGATTTAGAATACAGTGAAATTATTGCAGAATTAAGAGAGCAGTTTATTGAGAAAAAATATGCCTGCTATCGTCATGAGGTTGTATCAAAGACCGGAGAAATCCGCATGATTGTTGCATTTTTCACAATTCAGAACAAGCTGTTAAACGGTCACCGCGTACTGGAAGTCAGCGTTGCGGATATTACGGATTACACACATTTTCCTGAAACAAAATAAAAAATAACAGGCTGCACGGAAATTTTTAAAAGTTTCCGTGCGGCATTTTTCACACATCAAGCTTTGCTTGATGTTGGATAATTGGTTTTTGAGGAAAATGATTGTAGGAATGGAGATAAGGTTATGGAATTTCAGTTTTCTAAAAGAGCGGAAAGCTTTCAGCCCAATATTTTTAACATTTTAAATGAAAAAAGACAGGCGCTCATAGAAAGTGGAAAAAAGATATACAATATGTCTGTAGGAACACCGGACTTTCCGCCGGCACAGCATGTATTGGACGTAGTCAGTGAAGCGGCAAAAAATCCGGAGGAATACAAGTATTCGCTGGGAGATACCGGGGAGCTGTTATCGGCTGTAGAGGGCTGGTATCAGAACCGCTACGGTGTTACCTTGCAGGATGATGAGATTTTATCACTGGCAGGCTCGCAGGAGGGCTTTGCCCATGTCGCACTGACACTGTGCGACCCCGGTGATGTGGTTTTAGTGCCGAATCCCGGCTATCCGGTATTTGAAGCGGGTCCTTTTTTAAACGATGCGAAGATTGCGTGTTATGAGTTAGATAAGACAAACCATTACGCGCCGGCATTGGATAAGATTCCGGAGGAACTTGCAAAAAAAGCAAAGATGATGGTGGTTTCTTATCCGCTCAATCCGACCTGCACCTGTATTGAAAAGGCAGATTACGAAAAGATTATTGCATTTGCAAAGAAGTATAATATTGCAATTATTCATGATAATGCGTATTCAGAGATTGAATATGACGGCAGAACGGGATTTTCATTCCTTTCCGTGCCGGGAGCTAAAGAGGTCGGCATTGAATTTAATTCGCTGTCAAAGACCTATAATCTGACGGGAATCCGCATTTCCTTTGCATTGGGAAATAAAGAGCTGATTCAGAAGTTTAAGACAGTCCGTTCACAGTTTGACTACGGAACGAGCTTTATTGTGCAGAAGGCGGCTGTTGCTGCACTGACAGGTCCACAGGACGGAGTAAGAAAGCAGTGTGCGGCTTATGAAGAGCGCAGGGATGCGCTGTGCGGCGGTTTAAACGGCATCGGCTGGCAGGTTCCGTATTCAGAAGGTACGATGTTTGTATGGGCGCCGCTTCCAAAGGGATATACCTCATCAGAAAAGTTCTGCATGGATTTACTGGAAAATACAGGGGTGCTTTGCACGCCGGGCAGTGCATTCGGAAGCGAGGGCGAAGGTCATGTGCGTTTTGCGTTGGTACTTCCGCCGGAAGAAATTAAAAAGGCTGTAGAAGCAGTAGGAGCGTGGTTATGAAAGATACCGTATATTTTATTGTGATATCGTTAATCATGGTTGTGATGGCATATTTTGTGGCATTTGGCTGCGAGAAGCTGATTGAAAAGAAAACTCATGTCAAATTTTCATCGGAAAAGACGAAGGTCAACAAGCTGGTGATTATGGCAATGCTTTCTGCGGTGGCAGTGGTATTGATGTATTTTGATTTCCCGCTGGTATTTTTAGCGCCGGGATTTTATAAGCTGGATTTCAGTGAAGTTCCGGTTTTAATCGGTTCATTTTTATTAGGACCGTGTGCGGGTGTCATTATTGAAGCCGTCAAAGTGTTACTGCATATGTGTCTGAAAGGAACGACCACGGCATTTGTCGGGGATTTTGCAAATTTCATCTTAGGCTGTGCGTATGTTGTACCGGCGGCAGTGATTTATCATTTACATAAAACGAAAAAAATGGCGGTTGTATCACTGATAGCAGGCGGTGTTATTTTAATTATCAGCGGAACACTGTTAAATGCCTTTTATCTGCTGCCGAAATATTCGCAGTTATACGGTATGCCGGTTTCGGCATTTATTGAAATGGGCAGTAAGATTAACGGTTCAATCCACAATCTTTTTTCGTTTGTTGCACTGGCAGTTGCACCGTTTAATTTGATAAAATCAGTGATTGACGGCGTAGTGACATTTGTTTTGTACAAATATTTAAGCAGACATTTAAAGGAAACGGTATAAATTTTCAAAAAGATGTCCATACTGTAGAAGAAATCTTTTAACGTGTGGAGGTTCTTATGAAAAAATGTAAACTGGCACTGGTCGGGTTACTGCTTGTACTGAGTATGGGCGTACTTGTGGCGTGCGGAAATGAAAAAAATGAAGAAACCGGGAGTAATACTGATTCAGGAAACAACCATGAGTCAACCGGTGTGATTGAAGAAATTGTAACTGATGCGGCAACCGGTGTGAAGGATGCGGTTACGGAAGCCGGTACAATTTTAGAAGATGCCGGACGCGGTGTGGAGGATTTGTTTAGCGGAAATGCCGAGGAGCAGATGACCGATTCCACGCTGGAACAGACAATGCCAAGATAGGCAGTATCATAGACGAGTTGTAAAAGACATGAGTTTTTCGTAAAGCTCATGTCTTTTGCCGTTGGGAACATGGCACTTATCATTGTGATTTTAGTGTCAGAACAGTTTTGGTGCTGGACAGGCGGTGCGGATTTGTAGACATCAGGGCATGAGATATGATATACTGTGAGCATGTCGTGCGCTGTACCGGAGGAAATCGGAAGGAAGTGCTGTGCGGCATGAACAGACAGCGAATATAGGATTGCAGAAATGAGGAAGGTGCTTTATGAAGCATGGATATGTAAGAGCAGCGGCGCTGACACCGGTTATCCGGGTGGCGGACTGCGAATATAATACACAGCAGGTATTAGAAGGCATGAAGGAGGCATTTGCAAAAAAGGCGAAGGTTGCCGTATTTCCGGAAATGTGTCTGACGGGATATACCTGCAATGATTTATTTTTACAGGAAGTATTGATAAACGGTGCATTAGAGGGCTTGGAAAAACTGGTTGCATCATCGAAAGAAATGCCGGGCATGGTCAATGTAGTCGGACTTCCGTTTACTTATGCGGGAAAACTCTACAATGTGGCGGCAGTTTTCTGTGGCGGAAAATTATTGGGGCTTGTGCCGAAGAAATTCCTGCCAAACTACGGTGAATTTTATGAAAGAAGACAGTTTACACCGGGCTTTGAAACGTGTGTAACGGTTGAAATATCGGGACAGCGTGTTCCGTTTGGCATGAATCAGTTATTTGTATGCAAAAATATGAAGAATTTTGTAATTGCGGCAGAAATCTGTGAGGATTTGTGGACACCGAATCCGCCGGTAACGGCACATGCCATGCACGGCGCAACGGTGCTTGTAAACTGTTCTGCCAGCAATGAAACGATTGGCAAGGCATCATACCGCAGGGAACTGGTAAAGGGCGAGTCGGCAAGACTGGTGAGTGCCTACATTTATTCGAGTGCAGGCGAGGGCGAATCCACGCAGGATATTGTCTTTAGCGGACACAACCTGATAGCGGAAAACGGCACACTGCTTTCAGAGGCAGAGAAATTTGCCAATCAGAATGTGTATGCCGATATTGATTTGGAAAGAATTGCATTTGAAAGAAGAAGAATGTCTACATTTACGGTGGATACAGACTGTTCCGGCTATACGGTGACGGAATTTGAAACGGTCGTGGAGGATTTGGATTTAATCCGGTATTTTGACAAAGCGCCGTTTGTGCCGTCAGATATAGCGGAACGTAACAGCCGATGTGAGGAAATTTTAGATATTCAGACATACGGATTGAAAAAACGTCTGGAGCATACAAAGTGCAAGAGTGCCGTTATCGGTATTTCCGGCGGACTGGATTCCACACTGGCACTGCTTGTAACCGTACGTGCATTTGATTTGCTGGGGCTGGGCAGAAGCGGTATTACGTGCGTGACAATGCCGTGCTTTGGTACAACAGACAGAACGTATGGCAATGCAGTGACATTGACGAAAAGACTGTCCTGTACACTTCGTGAAATTAATATCAAAGCGGCGGTACATCAGCATTTTGCGGATATCGGACACGATGAGAGCCTGCACAATGTAACCTATGAAAACGGACAGGCAAGAGAGCGTACACAGATTTTAATGGATATTGCAAACCAGACAAACGGCATGGTTATCGGAACCGGCGATATGTCCGAGCTGGCACTCGGCTGGGCAACATATAATGGCGACCATATGTCGATGTACGGTGTCAATGTTTCAATTCCAAAGACACTTGTGCGTCATTTGGTACGGTATTATGCGGATAACTGTAAGGATAAGGAATTGTCTGATACATTGCTTGATATTTTAGACACACCGGTCAGTCCGGAACTGCTTCCGCCGCAGGAAGACGGAACGATTGCGCAGAAGACCGAAGATTTGGTCGGTCCGTATGAATTACATGACTTTTATCTGTATCATATGCTGCGTTTCGGGGTACAGCCTAAGAAGCTGTTTCGTATTGCAAAAATTGCATTTGACGGTGAATATGCGCCAGAGGTAATTTATAAGTGGCTTCGGACATTTGTATGGCGCTTTTTTGCACAGCAGTTTAAACGCTCGTGTCTGCCGGACGGTCCAAAGGTGGGCAGTGTCGCCGTTTCGCCGAGAGGTGATTTGCGTATGCCAAGTGATGCAGCGGTGCAGTTATGGATAAAGCAGTTAGATGATATCCGGGAAGAATATCATTTTTAATTTACTATGAAAAGAGCGGCAGAAGACCGCATGAATGGAGGACATGAAAAATGGCAAAGAACAACCGGCCACAAAACCAGCAGGAACAAAAAGTAGTGACCAAGTATGACAAGAAAGTACAGAAACGAAAAGAAGCACAGCGCAAGGCAGAGCGGGATAAAAAAATAACCGTATTTGCCTGCATTGCGGCGGCAGCGGCAATTATCGTGATAGCAGTGTGTGTTGCGGTATCCAATTATACAAAGGTGCATAAGAAATTTATCGAAGTCGATAATACACCGGTCAGCCAGATTGAATTTGACTTTTACTACGGCGTGGCAAAATCAGATTTGTTAAATTCTTCTTTATACGGCACAATGACATACGCATCTTATTTCACATCTTATATGGGATATGATACAGGTAAATCCGATGCAAGCCAGAAATACGCTTCATCAGATAACACATGGTATGACTATTTTACCAATACGGCAGTTACGAAAATCAAGGAATTTAAGGCGTTAAACAAGGCAGCGGACGATGCCGGTTTTACATATAATACGCTGGAAGATGATTATAACAGTTTTATTGAAAATATTGCATCCGAAGCAGACAGCAACAGTATCAGTGTAGGGGAAGCCTATAAGGAGCTGTTTGGCAGTCATGCAACAGAAAGCAGTATTAAGCCGTATGTAGAGAAATATTTAAAAGCGGCGGCTTATCAGAAAGAATTACAGACAACACTGGCGGCAACCGATGATGAAGTAGCAGCTTATTATGCCGAAAATAAGGATAACTACGATACGGTAGATTACCGCTCATTTACAATTACGGCAGAAACAGCCGGTGATACGGCAAGTCTGGCGGCGGCAAAGACGAAAGCAGATGCCATGGCGGCGGCTGTAACAGATGAAGCTTCCTTTGCACAGGCATGTACCCAGTATGCCTCAACCGATGAAGATAAGGAAAAATATGCAGACGAAACAGCTTCTTTAAGCAAGAGTGCAAAAAAATCTTCCGTAACCAATTCATCGCTTGCAGACTGGTTATTTACACAGGACAGAAAAGCCGGTGAAGTAACGGTCATTGAAGATACAGACAATTCAGCTTACATTGTGGCATATTTTATCAGCCGCAGTTATGATGAAAGCAACAATACAACGATTGCAAACCAGCTTCTTTCGCAGAAGTATAACGAGCTGATTACCGGTTACACAGACAATATGAGTGTAAACAATATCAAAAACAGAATTAAAATGCTTTCAGAATAAGAAAGGATCATGGCAAAGTGAAACTGGATTTGGGAAATTATCGGTGTGCAATTTTTGATTTGGACGGAACACTGCTTGATTCTACGTGGGTGTGGGAAAAGATTGATATTGATTTTCTTGCAAAACGTGGAATCGTCGTTCCGGCAGATTATATGCAGGAAATCCGTAACCACAATTTTATTACTGGTTCAAAATATGTCATTGAACGCTTTCATCTGAATGAAAATGCAGAGGATATTGCAGCAGAGTGGCATGAAATGGCACAGGATCAGTATGATAATGTGATTATGTTAAAACCGGGCGCCGATGCCTTTTTAAGGAAATTAAAGGCACAGGGCATGAAATTGACGGTGGCAACCTCGTCTACGCATACGCTGTTTGAAAAATGCTTAAAACGCAACGGCATCTATGATTTGTTTGACAGCTTTACGGAAACGCATGAGGTAGAGCGTGGCAAGGGATATCCCGATGTCTATGAACTGGCAGCTTTACGCTGTCAGACGGATACGGCACACTGTATCGTGTTTGAAGACATTTTAAAGGCAGTGCAGGGCGCAAAAAAAGGCGGATTTTATACGGTTGCCGTGTATGATGCGGCATCCGCGCAGGAGCAGGAAGAAATTAAAAAATTGTGTGACAGATATATTTATGGATATGAAGAATTGGAGTAGAAATGCAGAAGAAGTATTTATTATTTGACTTAGACGGAACACTGACCGATTCTAAGCTTGGCATTACTAGATGTGTGCAGTACGCACTGAAATCACTGGGCATTGACGAACCGGATTTAGACAAGCTGGAGTGTTATATCGGACCGCCGTTAATCGACAGCTTTCAGCGTTATCACGGTTTAAGCTTAGAGCAGGCGCAAATCGGTGTGGCTAAGTACAGAGAGCGTTTCCGTGACACGGGAATTTTTGAAAACGAAGTGATTGCGGGAATCCCGGAAGTTTTAGAGGAATTAAAGAAGCGCGGCTATGTCATGGCGCTGGCAACATCTAAGCCGGAAGAATTTGCACTGCGTATTACAAAGCATTTTCATCTGGCACAGTATTTTGAGATTGAAGTGGGCAGTGGCATGAACGGAGAACTTAAGTACAAGGCAGATGTCATTGCGGAAGTGTTAAGACGCATTGCACAAAAGCACCCGGAGCAGGACATGGCGGAAATTGAAGCCGATTCGGTAATGATTGGCGACCGCGTGCATGATATTGAAGGTGCAAAGAAGTGTAAGATTGAGTCGGTCGGCGTGCGTTTTGGATTTGCAAAGCCGGGCGAACTTGAAGAAGCAGGCGCAGATGAAATTGTGGCAACACCGGAGGAACTGCTGGAGGTGTTTGGGTAAAGCCTTGAAAATAGACATTTATTTTTAAAATGTGCATATAATAGTATATACATTATTGAAAATTTTTATATGTAGATAATTACAAAAGCATAATTTCTATGTTATGATTACATTGTAAAAGACAGTAATAAAAATTACTGGTTTTGAAATTATTGAAAAAGAAGCAGCATAACAGGACAGCAATCAACCTACGATTGCTGTCCTGTTTTTGCGTGATACGGAGAAAATGTAAAAAACAGAAATTGCTGCTTGACAAATGGATATATTCGAGGTACTATTAATTCACAGTAATCCTACTAAACATATATGATATAAGAAAAGAGAGGAAATTGATATGGGTAAAATAACAGAAAGCGCATTAGAATTAGTTGGAAAAACACCGTTATTAAGAGCGTCAAGATATGCAAAAAACGTTGGAGCAGAGCAGGCAGATGTTTTAGTAAAGCTGGAATATCTGAATCCGGCAGGTTCCGTAAAGGACCGTATCGCACTGGCAATGATTGAAGATGCAGAAAAGAACGGTATTTTAAAGCCGGGTGCAACAATCATTGAACCGACATCAGGTAATACCGGTATCGGTCTTGCGGCTGTTGCGGCAGCAAAGGGTTATAAGGCAATCCTTACACTGCCTGAAACAATGAGCGTAGAAAGAAGAAACCTGTTAAAGGCTTATGGTGCCGAACTGGTGCTGACAGAAGGCGCAAAGGGCATGAAGGGCGCTATCGCAAAGGCAGAAGAATTAAGAGATTCCATTCCGGGTGCTGTTATTTTAGGACAGTTTGTCAATAAGGCAAATCCGGCGGCTCATAAGGCAACAACAGGACCGGAAATCTGGGAACAGACAGACGGCAAGGTTGACATTTTTGTAGCAGGTGTCGGTACAGGCGGAACAATCACAGGTGTCGGCGAATACTTAAAATCACAGAATCCTGATGTAAAGATTGTTGCTGTAGAACCGGCATCCAGCCCGGTACTTTCAACAGGTACAGCAGGTCCTCACAAGATTCAGGGAATCGGCGCAGGCTTTGTTCCGGAAGTGTTAAACACAAATGTATATGATGAAATTATCACAATCGAAAACGAAGATGCGTTTGATGAGGGCAGAAGATTTGCAGTCAGCGAAGGTATTCTTGTCGGTATTTCATCAGGTGCAGCTTTAAAGGCGGCTTCTATTTTAGCCGCAAGACCGGAAAATAAGGGTAAGACAATCGTTGCATTATTACCGGATTCAGGTGACAGATATTTATCAACACAGTTATTTAACCGCTAAGGAGCCGCAGAAAAACTCATGAAAAACAGAATTGAAAAAATAAAGAAAATGCAAAAGGAAAAAGATGTTGTCATTCTGGCCCATTATTATGTGGACGGTGCAGTACAGGAAATTGCGGATTATGTAGGAGATTCGTTTTATTTAAGTAAGGTTGCCACACAGGTTACACAGCAGAATATTTTGTTCTGCGGTGTATCCTTCATGGGCGAAAGTGCCAAAATTTTAAATCCGGAAAAGAACGTGGTAATGGCAGATGCCCACGCAGACTGCCCAATGGCACATATGGTTACGGTAGAACAGATAGAACAGATCAGAAAAGAAAATCCTGACGTTGCCGTAGTCTGTTATGTCAATTCAACCGCAGAAATTAAGGCAGTGTCCGATGTCTGTGTGACATCATCCAATGCCGTGAAGGTTGTAAAAAATCTTCCGGAGCAGAATATCTTTTTTGTGCCGGATAACAATTTAGGCAGATATGTGGCAAAACAGCTGCCGGAAAAGCATTTTATCTTCCATGACGGTTTTTGTCATGTACATAAGAGTATTTATGCAGAAAATGTAAAGGCAGCAAAGGAAGCGCATCCTGAAGCACTGGTGCTTACGCACCCGGAATGTACGGAAGATGTTATCGAACTTTCGGATTTTGTAGGCAGTACATCGGAAATTATTGATTACGCGACAAAGAGTGATGCCGACCGTTTTATTATCTGCACGGAAATGGGTGTGTTCTTTGAGTTACAGCAGAAGAACCCTGAAAAGAAATTTTATTCAGTCGGACACAGACAGTTCTGTCCGAATATGAAGAAAGTGACATTAGAGCGTGTCGAAGAAGCACTTGAAAAAATGCAGCCATACGTTGAAGTTCCGCAGGATATATTGGAAGCAGCCGCAAAGCCGTTAAAGAGAATGTTGGAGCTGGCGGCAAAGTAAATAAGTGGCAAAGCAGCCTGTATGCGCCTGCCGGGGGGAAATATCCGGTGGGTGTATGCGGGCTGTTTTTTTGACGATTTGGTAAGGGTGGGGGGTTAGAACCGTTTTTTACGGTGGGGAAAATGCGGGTGATTTTTGTGGGGAGTTCTGTTATAATGAGTGTAAAAAGTAAATTATGATGCAAAAGGAGCCAGCTATGTCAAACACAACCAAACGTGCATTGGAAAATTCACTCAAGCAGATGCTTTTAAAGAAGCCGCTGGATAAAATAACAATCAGCGATTTGACAGATGATTGCGGAATCAGCCGCATGGCATTTTATTATCATTTTAAGGATATTTATGATTTGGTGGAATGGTCCTGCATGGAAGATGCAACGCGGGCATTGCAGGGGAAAAAGACATACGACACATGGCATGAGGGATTAAAGCAGATATTTGAGGCGGTTCTTGAAAATAAGCCGTTTATCATGAATGCGTACAGGGCATTGAGCCGGGAACAGATTGAAAATTATCTGTTTATGCTGACACACAATCTGCTTATGGGTGTCGTGGAGGAAAAATCCAAAGGACTTGGCATTACCGAAGAAGAAAAAAGTTTTATTGCCGATTTTTATAAATATGGCTTTGTCGGTGTCATGCTTGACTGGATTGGCAAGGGAATGAAAGAGGATTACACAGAGATTACAGACAGAATGAGTGCTACACTGGACGGCAGTATCACCAATTCGATTCATAATTTTGCAAATAAAAACCTTACAACTTTCCGCATTTGATAAAAATTTAATCAAATTTACGATTTTGTAAATTGAAAAAGATTTGCCGATTCTTTATGATAAAACCATCAGGAACGTTCATAATAAATTTTAGAGAATTCAGAAAGGTGGCAGTCATTATGGCAAAAAAATCAAAACTGGGTGTTGCATCTGCAATCGTAGTCGGCGCAGGAGCAGCCGCATTATATGCAAAAAAGGCGAGTGAAAACAAGCAGGCAAAAAACGGACAGACAGGAAAAAAGGCAGACGAAACACAGGAACGAAACGAGTACCGCAATACAGAACGCGGTAAGTATGAAAAAAACAGCAAAGGTATTTATTACAGCAACGGCAACTACGAAGCATTTGCCCGTCCGGAAAAACCGGAAGGTGTTGACGATAAGCATGCATACCTTGTAGGCAGCGGGCTGGCTTCACTTGCGGCGGCGTGTTTCCTTGTACGTGACGGACAGATGCCGGGCAAAAACATTCACATTTTAGAAGCTATGGACATTGCAGGCGGTGCGTGTGACGGTATTTACGATGCTTCCCGCGGTTATGTAATGCGCGGCGGCCGTGAAATGGAAAATCATTTTGAGTGCCTGTGGGATTTATTCCGCAGTATTCCATCAATTGAAACACCGGGCGTTTCCGTGCTGGACGAATATTACTGGCTCAACAAAAAAGACCCGAACTATTCATTATGCCGTGCAACGGTAAACCGTGGACAGGATGCCCATACAGACGGCAAATTTAATTTAAGCCAGAAGGGTTGTATGGAAATTATGAAGCTCTTTATGACCAAGGACGAAGATTTATACGACAAGACGATTGAAGATGTTTTTGATGACGAAGTGTTTGATTCGACATTCTGGTTATACTGGAGAACGATGTTTGCATTTGAAAACTGGCACAGTGCATTGGAAATGAAGCTGTATTTCCAGCGTTTTATTCATCATATCGCAGGTCTGCCTGATTTCAGTGCGTTAAAATTTACAAAATACAATCAGTATGAATCCCTGATTCTACCGATGAAGAAATATCTGGAAGATGCCGGCGTAGAATTCCGTTTTAATACAGAAGTAACAAATGTTATTTTTGAGCATAAGGACGGCAAAAAGATTGCAACGGCGATTGAGTGTAAGGAAAAAGGCGTTGAAAAGGGCATTGTCCTGACTGAAAATGACCTTGTATTTGTTACAAACGGAAGCTGTACGGAGGGAACGATTTACGGCGACCAGAACCATGCACCAAACGGTGATGCAGAAGTGCGCACAAGCGGCTGCTGGAGCCTTTGGAAAAATATTGCAAAGCAGGACCCGTCATTCGGACATCCTGAAAAGTTCTGTTCAGATGTAGCAAAGACGAACTGGGAATCTGCAACGGTTACAACACTTGATGATAAGATTATTCCGTATATCACAAAGATTTGCAAGAGAGACCCAAAGAGCGGAAAAGTTGTAACAGGCGGTATTGTAAGCTGTCAGGATTCTAAATGGCTGTTGAGCTGGACGATTAACAGACAGGGACAGTTTAAGGATCAGGATAAAGATAAGGTCTGCGTATGGGTATATGGACTGTTTACCGATGTACCGGGCGATTATGTTAAAAAGCCGATGAAAGAGTGTACCGGTAAGGAAATCACAGAAGAATGGCTGTATCACTTAGGTGTGCCGGTTGAGGAAATCGAAGACCTCGCTGAAAACAGTGCAGTCTGCGTACCGACAATGATGCCGTATATTACAGCATTCTTTATGCCAAGAACCAAGGGAGACAGACCGGACGTTATTCCGGACGGCTGTGTAAACTTTGCATTCCTCGGACAGTTTGCGGATACACCAAGAGATACTGTATTTACAACAGAGTATTCTGTAAGAACGGCAATGGAAGCGGTTTACGGACTGCTCGGTGTTGACCGTGGCGTACCGGAAGTATGGGGCAGTGTTTACGATGTCCGTGAATTGCTTGACAGCTCCGTAAAGCTGATGGACGGAAAATCTCCGCTTGAAATTCAGCTGCCTGGACCACTCAATGCCTTAAAGAAGCCTTTGTTAAAGCTTGTAAAAGGCAATGTCATTGAAAAATTACTGCGTGACCACGATATTTTAAAAGATAATATGTAATTTTACGGGACCGGCACAAAATGAAGTGCCGGTCCCTTTTTTGGCATATTTTGCGGCATATCGTATTTAAGGTGGATAGCTTTCATTTTCTGTAAAAATTTCCAGAAAAAACCATATGTAAAATGGTAAGAATTGGCATACAATTTTAATAAATTTCATAAATTTTTTGATACCAACAGAGAAAGCGGCGGATTATAATAAAAATATGTGATAAATAACGAGGTGACGACATGGGGGATAAAATGAGCGATAAAACAAATGAGCCGGTAAAAGAACTTAAAGGTCTGACCGAACAGGAAGCGGCACTCAGGGTAGAACAGGGACTGGATAACCGTGCCGATACGACGACGGATAAATCTATCAAAGAAATAATTTTTTCCAATGCATTTACATATTTTAATTTAATATTTTTAATTATTTCAATATTGCTGCTATGCGTAAAATCATACCGGAATCTGACATTTCTGCCGATTGTTATCGGAAATACGCTGATTGGCATTGTACAGGAACTGCGTGCAAAGAAGATTCTGGATAAAATGAATCTGTTAAACGCGCCGCATGCAACCGTATTAAGAGAAGGCATGCAAAAGCAGATTTTATCGGAAGAACTGGTAAAAGACGATATTGTGGTACTACGCGCGGGCGATCAGATTTGTGCCGATGCGACAGTGCTTGAGGGAAATGTGCAGGTCAATGAATCGCTTCTGACAGGCGAAGCCGATGAAGTTGAAAAAAAGTCAGGCATGCCGCTGTTATCAGGCAGTTTTGTGGTTGCGGGAGAATGTTACGCACGGCTTGATAAAGTGGGAAAGGATTCGTATATTTCAAGACTTGCGACACAGGCAAAATCCATGGGTAGTGGAGAGCAGTCAGAAATGGTGCGCTCGATTAACCAGATTGTCAAATGGGTTGGTATTATAATTATTCCGATTAGCATTATTTTATTTTACCAGAGTTTTTATATCAATCACACAACCTTGCAAAAAGGTGTCACGTCAACCGTTGCTGCAATCATTGGCATGATACCGGAGGGACTGTATCTGCTGACGACAATTGCGTTGGCATTAAGTACCATGCGGCTTGCAAAAAACAAAGTGTTACTGCATGATATGAAAAGTATTGAAACACTTGCAAGAGTAGACGTGCTGTGTGTGGATAAGACGGGAACAATTACAGAGCCGTCCATGTGTGTCAAAGAGATTCACGCATTTTCAGGGAAAAATGAGCATACAGCGGGACAATATAGCCGGTTTGATGAAGCAGAACAGTCCACGCGGTTTCATGAAACAGAGCTGGAAGCCTTGTTGGCAGACTATGTCCGGGCATCAAAGGATAACAATGCGACCATGCAGGCATTAAAAGCATATATGGCGCAGAATATTGGAAAAAATGACAATGCTGTCAATTATAAAAATACAGATACAGAAAACAGACAGGTGGTGGAAGTCTTTCCGTTTTCATCGGCTGTAAAGTACAGCGGTGTTGTATTTAACGACGGTGCTTATGTACTGGGGGCGCCTGAATTTGTCATGCAGTCCCATTTTTCCGAGGTAGAACAGGAACTGCTTCCTTATACAAAGAAAGGATACCGTGTGCTGATATTTGCCCGCTATGCAGGCAGGGATTTGAAAAACGGATTGACGGAAGAAGTGACACCATTGGGCTTTATTGTGCTGTCCAATCCAATCCGTGCCAACGCAAAGGAAACATTTGCGTATTTTAAAGCACAGGGTGTACAGATTAAAGTCATTTCAGGAGATAACCCGGAAACGGTTTCGGAGATTGCAAAGCAGGCAGGCATTGAGGGGGCGCAAAATTATATTGATGCCACGCGGTTAGATTCACAATTTAAAATTGAAGAAGCGGTCAGAGAGTATACGGTTTTTGGCAGGGTAACACCAAAGCAGAAACAGCAGTTGGTGCAGGCACTCCAGAAAGATAAACACACAGTTGCAATGACGGGTGACGGTGTCAATGATATTCTTGCCATGAAAGATGCGGATTGCAGTGTAGCAATGGCATCGGGCAGTGAAGCGGCTTCGCAGGCGGCGCAGGTTGTCCTGCTGGATTCGGATTTTGCACATATGCCTTCGGTTGTCTGGGAGGGCAGACGTGTCGTCAATAATGTGGAACGCTCGGCAAGCCTGTTTTTGGTAAAAAACATCTTCTCCCTGCTGATGTCGGTATTCTCGGCGGTATTTATGATTACATATCCGTTGGAACCGGCACACATTTCATTGATTAGTATGTTTACAATCGGTATTCCGGGATTTTTGCTGGCATTAGAGCCAAACAAGGAACGAATCAAAGGGAAATTTATCAAAAAAGTTTTGTTAAAAGCACTGCCAGCCGGACTGACCGATGTCTTTGTGGTTGGTGCGCTGGTGATATGCGGCGATGTCTTTTCACTGCCGTCAGCGGATATTGCGACAGCGGCGACACTGTTACTGGCGGTTGTCGGATTTATGATTTTAATTAAAATCAGTGAACCGTTTAACAAGATGAAATATGCCATATTATTTGGCAATATCGCAGGACTGCTGTTTTGCGGTATTATGCTGAATCACCTGTTTGCAATGAGCCAGTTGTCAGCAATCTGTATGCTGTTATTAATCGTATTCGGATTTGCGGCAGAATCCTTATTCCGTTACCTGACACTGCTGGTTGAAAAAGCAGACGAGTGGGTAGAGAAAAAAAGCCGGACACGTCCGTAAAGAGCGTGTCCGGGTATTTTTGCATGGATTGGATTTTGGATTGGTAATTTATGATAACTCCAGCTTTCCTGTATACAGCTGATAGTACGTTCCCTTTTGTGCAATCAAATCTTCGTGGTCGCCGCGCTCAATAATCTGACCGTGGTCTAATACGATAATTGCGTTACTGTTGCGGATAGTAGAAAGGCGGTGCGCAATAACAAATACGGTACGTCCCTTCATTAAGTTATCCATACCCTTCTGTACGATACTTTCGGTACGTGTATCAATACTTGAAGTTGCTTCGTCCAGAATTAAAACAGGCGGGTCGGCAACAGCGGCACGGGCAATGGAAATGAGCTGGCGCTGTCCCTGTGACAATTCTTCACCGTCACCGCTTAACAGCGTATCATAGCCGTGCGGAAGCATATTGATAAACTGGTCTGCGTGAGCCAGCTTTGCCGCATTGTAAATCTGTTCATCGGTTGCATCAAGATTACCGTAGCGGATATTGTCCTTAATCGTACCGGTAAAGAGGTGCGTATCCTGAAGAACAATACCGAGTGAACGGCGTAAGTCATCTTTTTTAATCTTTGTAATATCAATGCCGTCATAGCGGATTTCACCGTTCTGAATATCGTAAAAACGGTTAATCAGGTTGGTAATCGTTGTTTTTCCGGCACCGGTAGAACCTACAAAGGCAAGCTTCTGACCCGGTTTTGCAAAAAGACTGATATCCTTTAAAATAATCTTATCCGGGTTGTAACCGAAGGTCACATCCTTAAAACGGACATCCCCTGTTAATTCGGTATAAGAAGCCGTGCCGTCAGAAGCCGTCTGCTTCCATGCCCAGATACCGGTTCTTTCCTTACATTCATGAAGAATGCCGTTGTCGTCCTTTGTGGCATTGACAAGTGTAACCGTTCCTTCATCCGCTTCCGGAGTTTCATCAATCAGCGCAAAAATACGTTCTGCACCGGCAAGCGCCATAACGATAGAGTTAAACTGCTGTGCGACCTGCATGAAAGGCTGTGTAAAGCTTTTTGTAAACTGTAAATAAGAAGCCATAACACCCAGTGTAATGCCGCCGACACCCATAACGGAGAGCGTACCGCCTAAAACTGCGGTTAATACGAACTGGAGATTACCGATGTTACCGATAACAGGTCCCATGATATTGGCGTACTTATTGGCATTTGCGGCGCTTTCAAATAAAGCTTCGTTTAATGCGTCAAATTCTTCTTCGGACTTTCTTTCGTGGTTGAAAACCTTTACCACACGCTGACCGTTCATGCGTTCTTCGACAAATCCGGTAACGTCGGCAAGTGCTACCTGCTGGCGCACGAAGTATTTACCGCTGTTTCCGCCGATAGCTTTTGTTACAAGAATTAAGATGCCGATAACGGCAACTGCAAGCAGTGTCAGCAGAGGGCTTAACACCAGCATGGCAATAAACGTTACAATAATTGTAAAAAAGGACATCAGCGCCTGCGGAATCGACTGGCTGATCATCTGGCGCAGGGTATCCGTATCGTTCGTATAAAGGCTCATGATAGAACCGTTGGTATTCTGGTCAAAGTAGCGGATTGGCAGTGTCTGCATATGCTCAAACATATCGTCACGCACACGCTTTAACACTCCCTGACCGATGTATACCATCATTCGTGTATAAATAAATGTAGAAAGTACACCCATTAAAAAGACACAGCCTAAAACAGCCAGTGCCTGATAAAATCTTGTGAAATCCGGTGATTCCTGTCCGATTAACGGAATAATGAAATCATCGAGCATATATTTCAGTGACAAGGACACAGAAATAGAAGCAACGGAGCTGATTAAAATGCACACAAATACCAGCACAAAACGCAACTTATACGTTTCGGTTACGTATTTGAGCAGTCTTTTGGCTGTTTTGAGTGTATTTTTTGAAAGCCGGGACGGCTTTTTTGTTTTCTTTTCATTACTCATTTTCAGCACCTCCCTTTACCTGTGATTCATAAACTTCTCTGTAAATTTCATTGGTCTTTAACAGTTCTTTAGAAGTACCGATACCCGTGATTTTACCGTCATCAAGCACGATAATCTGGTCGGCATCTTCAATCGAAGAAACACGCTGTGCAATAATGATTTTTGTGGTATCCGGAATTTCTTCACGGAATGCTTTACGGATTAGCGCATCGGTTTTTGTATCAACTGCACTTGTCGAATCGTCCAGAATCAGGATTTTCGGTTTTTTAAGCAACGCTCTTGCAATACAAAGGCGTTGTTTCTGACCGCCGGATACATTGTTACCGCCCTGGACAATCTGTGTATTGTAGCCGTTTGGAAATTCCTGGACAAAGCCGTCAGCCTGTGCCAGTTTACATACATTCTGTACTTCTTCGTCGGTTGCACTTTCATTTCCCCAGCGGATATTTTCATAAATAGTACCGGAGAAAAGAACATTTTTTTGTAAAACCATGGAAACCTGGTCACGCAGGGCTTCCAGATTGTAATTGCGTACATCGACACCGCCGACTTTGACAGCGCCGCCGGTTACGTCATACAGTCTTGGAATGAGCTGTACGAGTGTGGATTTGGCACTTCCCGTTCCACCGATGATACCGATTGTCTGACCGGATTGAATGTGAAGGCAGACATCTTTTAAAGAAAGAGTACCGTCTTTACCTGCATAGCTGAAGTTTACATGGTCGAAAATGATTTCTCCGTTTGCAACATCCTTTACAGCATCGTCAGAATCCTGCATTTCAGGTTCTTCATTTAAAACTTCTGCGATACGGTCGGTAGAAGCTTCCGCAATCATAATCATAACGAATACGAAAGTTACCATCATCAGGGACATCAGAATCTGAAGTGAGTAGACGATGATACTGGTCAGTTCACCGGTTTGCATTGTACCGGTAACAATGCTGTTTCCGCCAATCGCAACAATGACTAAAATAACAACGTACATGGTAAACTGCATGACAGGAGAGTTCCATGCAACGATTTTTTCCGCCTTTGTAAACAGGCTGTATACATATTTGGAAATGATGTGGAATTTGTCAATTTCGTAATCTTCACGGACAAATGCCTTTACCACACGGGAAGCATTGACATTTTCCTGTACGGAATTATTTAAAACATCATATTCATCAAATACCTTGATAAAATGCGGGTGCGCCTTTTTGGCAATAAATATCAGTGTTCCGCCAAGCAATGGGATAACGATTAAAAACAGCATAGCAACCGTTTTATTTAAAACGAGTGTCATAACCCATGATAAAATAATCATAATCGGCGCTCTGGCAAGAAGACGGATACTCATCATATATGCCATCTGTACGTTGGTAATATCCGTTGTCATACGGGTTACCAGACCGGAAGTAGAAAAGTGGTCGATATTTTTAAATGAAAACTGCTGGATTTTATAAAAAATATCGTGGCGCAGATTTTTGGAATAACCTGCCGCCGCAACGGCCGCCATATTACCGGCAGTCACACCGAAAAACAGGGCAAGCATTGCCATTGCAACTAAAATAATACCGCGCTGGATAATGTAGTTTAAATTTCCGTCTGCAATGCCCACATCAATAATTTTAGCCATTTCAAGCGGAATCAGAACTTCCATAAAAACTTCAAGAATAACAAAAAACGGTGTCAGAAAGGACTGCTTTTTATATTCACGCACGGACTTTAACAGTGTTTTGTTCATGGTTTGATTCTCCTTAATTTTATAGTTTATTTTCAGAAAGGTTTTGTAACATTTGCAGGAGCACCTGCTTGCAGACTGCCACATCTTTCTTGGAAATGCCCTGGGTCATCTGGGCTTCTGATTCGTTGATGTGGTACAGGATATTGGGACGAAGCGCCTCTGCCTTTTTGGTAGGCACAATCCGTTTGAGTCTGGCATCTTTTTCAACACTTTCGCGGTAGATAAATCCGTTTTTTTCCATCAGCTGTAAAATGCCGGTTACAGTAGACTTGCGGATCTGAAACTCTTCTTCAATATCTTTTTGATAAATTTCCCGATGCAGTGTTTCCAAAAGAATGAACTTAAGAATGTGCTTCTGCATAACGGTCAGACTGTCACCGTCAATCATAGTGACAATGCAGTTTTTTCGTTTCATCTGGTGGGAAAGCATCTGAATCAGTCGTCCCATGTGCATGTTAGCGGATTTTTCATCAAAATTCTGCAATCCAATCACACTCCTTTCTAAAGAAATGGTTAGCAACCTAACTTTTGATATTATAGGGAGAAGATTTTTAAATGTCAACTTTTTCTTTAGGAGTTTATAAAAAGTTCATATTCGGGAAAAATTTATCATTCCGCATCTGCTGCATGAAGATTAAAATATAGGGCGGAATGCAGCTAAGACACGGAAATGTATAAAAGGTACATTTTCGTGTCCTTTTATGGAAAACGGATTTTGTCAGAATGTTGATTTTTTATAAAAAATATAGTATGATAAAAACAATTCAAGTGTAAATATGAGGGGGATGGATAATAATGAAATATTGGATAAAAAGGAGTGTACTGCCTTTTGGTATTGTATGTCTGATGAGTATGGCACTGTGTGGCTGTGGCAGGGAGAAAAAGGAAGCTGTAACGGTACAGCCCGAACTGGTTATCGGAAGCGATGACTATGAGCCGTATAATTATCAGGATGAGAATGGCGATTATGCAGGTGTTGATGTGGAGCTGGCAAAAGAAGCGTGCCGCCGGATAGGCTATACACCGGTCTTTAAACAGATTCAGTGGGATGATAAAGATATTTATTTAGAAAACGGTGAAGTTGACTGTGCGTGGGGCAGTTTCTCAATGGATGGCAGGGAAGATGATTATATTTGGGTCGGACCTTATATGTACAGCAGGGAAGTTGTGATGGTGCGGACGGACAGTGATATTTATAAGCTGGATGACTTAGCTGGGAAAAATGTTGCGGTACAGTCCAGTACACAGCCTGAACGGATTTTTTTAGGGCAGGGTTACGATATAATTCCTAAGGTGAAAAATGTGTATTCCTTTGTAGAGATGAATGAATTATTTGCTGCACTGCGCAAGGGATACGTCGATGCCTGTGCGGGACATGAGATTGTGATGCAGGAATATTTAAGGCAGTCCGGTCAGAAATACCGCATTTTAGATGAGGAAATCATTGATTCAAAACTGGGTGTGGCTTTTTCAAAAAATAAAGACACCCAAAAGGCAGAACAGCTTCGTCAGGCGATGGCGGAGATGCTTGAAGACGGAACGGTTCAGTGTATTCTGGAAAAATATGGGATGGAAGACCGGGTGGCAGCAGGGGGGATTACACCATGAAAAAATCAGGACAGTCTAAAATGAAGGTGCAGTTATACGAAGGACTCCTCGTGGTTGTCATTATAGTGGTTATTGTCGTTCTGATACTGGCGGTCCGCTCGGATAAAAAAAATATTGAGAAGACCTTTGGCAATACACTGACTTATTTAAAAAGTCAGTGCTTAAGCTACGATGAGGTCGTACAGGCAGATAAAATTAAGAGCCTGGTACGGCTGACAGAACAGGCAGTTGAAGTAGGAGCGGATATCCATAGGGATTCTGAGTTAATTGATTCAGTATATTTAAAGAACTATACAGAGGCACAGCGGATGGCAGGAATTATCATTTTAGATGAAGATATGCAGCCGGAATGTCAATACAGCAATGTCGGATTGGATTATGATGCATGGAAGGAACTGATTCAGGATAAAAAAATCAGCGAGATTACAAAATATTCTAAAAAAATCTATGCAGAACGGATTCAGAAAAACAAAAAATGGTATGATCTGGCAGCAATATCCAGAACAGACAGTCCGGGAGTTGTATTTTGCTACTGTTATCAGGATACAGACCGTCTGACAGACAGTTATGCGGCAGTCAATAATCTGCTTGCCGGATATGCCATGAATATGAATGGTACCCTTTTTATAGCAGCTGATGATAAAATTTACGGAACAAATGATGCGCAATACGAGAATTGTCAAACCACGGAAATTCCGGTTATACAGGAATTACGTTCCATAGAACGCTCAGATAATCTGGTATATTTTACAAGTGACGGACACCGTTATTGTGGCGGAAAAGGACGATACAGGGATTATAATTTATACGTATATTATCCACAGAAAGAAGTGTTTGCGGCAACACGCAGGACAGTTCTTTTGGCATTATGTATTTCTATGCTTATCTGGGCAGCTGCAACGGTGGCAAGAAATAAATCCGGGCGGGTTCATATGCGGGAATTAAATGAGCAGCTAAAGATTATTGAAGCACAGCAGAAAAAAGAGGTGGAATATCAGTTAAAATTAAAGCAGTCCATGGAAGAAGCAGTCCGTGCCAATATAGCAAAGACAGATTTTCTGCGCAGAATGAGCCACGATATCCGTACACCGATTAACGGAATCAGGGGTATGGTAGAAATCGGTAGGTATTATAAGGATGATTTGGAAAAACAGAGCGATTGTCGTGAAAAAGTCTGGGAGGCTTCCGGCTTTCTGCTGGATCTGGTCAATGATGTTCTGGATATGAATAAACTGGAATCCGGACAAATCCAGCTTTCAGAAGATTCTTTTGATTTGCAGGATATTTTAAATGAAGTAACGTCCATTTTAACGGTACAGGCAAAAAAGAAAAATGTCTGTTTTTATCCGATACAGACACAGATCATGCACTGGCATTTAATCGGCAGTCCGTTACATTTGCGGCAGATTCTTTTAAATATTATGGGAAATGCCATTAAGTATAATAAAGAAGGTGGTTCGGTGACGACCTCGGTGACAGAAACGGAGAGTACATCTGATTTTAACAGAGTCATGCTGGAATTCATATGTCAGGATACAGGAATTGGTATGAGTAAAGATTTCCAGGAGCATATGTTTGAACCGTTTGCCCAGGAAAAAGAGATGATGCAGACCGTTTACAGCGGCACGGGACTGGGACTTCCGATTGTCAAAAAAATTATAGAGGTAATGCAGGGAACAATTGATTATACCAGTGAAAAAGAGAAAGGCACAACATTTGTAATAAGACTGCCGTTTCAGGTGGATAAGAAGAAGGAACAGTATACAGTGCAGGATGAAGAAGCAAAAACTGTTGTACTTGACGGCATGAAAGTTCTGCTTGCGGAAGACAATGTACTTAACATGGAAATTGCAGATTTCATCTGTGAGAATGAAGGCATGATTGTTACAAAAGCATGGAACGGAAAAGAAGCATTGGAGTTGTTTGAACAGGCTGAACCCGGCACATTTGATATTATATTGATGGATTTGATGATGCCGGTTATGAGCGGACTTGAAACGGCAAAAAATATCCGGGCGCTTCAGCGGCCGGATGCAAAGACGATACCAATCATAGCAATGACGGCCAATGCTTTTTCGGATGATGTGGCAGACTGCAAAGCGGCGGGAATGAATGAGCATGTGTCAAAGCCGCTGGATGCGGATAAGCTGATAGAAACGATAGCAAAATATGTTTCAGGATAAAAAATCAGGATAAAAATAATAATTTTTTATAGACACCAATCAATAGATATGGTATATTAAATTGCTACTATAAAAACGAAAGAATAAAACATGTACAATAATGTATGGAAAGGCAGGCGCTATTGAGAAAAAACATTACAAGAGGAAAAAGAATTTTTGCGGCAGCAGCCGTAGTGACAGCAGTGTGTATGACAACCAATACAGTTGTTCCATTTATGACTTATGCATACGCAGATACAGCGAATATACGTGCAGGGGCAGTTACTGTTACAAGTGAAAGCCAGCTTCGTCAGGCGTTGCAGGCGGGCAGCAGTTTAATTGTTGTCAGTGGGAGTATTACGGTTGCAGAGGATGCTGCGGGAACACCTCTTATGATACCGGGAAATGTGACGATAACAGGGGCGGACAGCAGCAGTGAACTGATTATCAGAGGTGCAGTACAGCTTACCGGTGATCATGTTACGATTCAAAATGTAAAATTGCATTTTATTTCCACGAATGCTTTACAAAGCGTCGTACATAGAGAGATTTTTCTGGCTGGACACAGTCTGGTACTTGATAGTGTGGATACGTATGTTAAAGGTGGTGCAGGTTCCGGACTGGGAGGTTTTGGGGGAACAGAAGAAGAACTGCTCCCAACAGTCTATGCAGGCGGATTTAAAAATACGGTTGTCGGACAAAATGCATCATTGACTGTTACCAATGCGGTTGAAAATACAAAGATTCAGGCCGTTTACATGAGCCATGATTCCGGGAGTGATGGGAAAACCGCATATACAGGCAGCGCAGAAGTTTATGCAGATGCAAAAACGGTTATTCGTGAAGGAATTCATACAGAAAATAACAGCTGTGCAGATATTACGCTGAAAGGCATGGGAGAGAGTATTATTGCCAGTGCGAAAATAAAAGATTTTTACGGCAATGAAAACACCAGTCTGACCTTGCAGAAATGTTCTGTAGACGGCAATATCCAGAATGTTGAAAATGTTATATTGGATGATGAAGCGGAACTGTGCCTGGTATCCGGCAGTTTAAAAAATATAGAGGTAAAAAATAAAGCCTCTTTAAATCTGACAGAGTATGATGAAAGTATCTTCGTTGAAATTAAAGGAAATTTCACCGGAAATCAGACGTCAGACAATATCGCAGACGGCTATATTGTATTAAAAAAGGATAATCAGGTCATTATTGATAAGGATGTAACAGGTACAACAAAGGCGGCAGTCGGTAATAAGCTGTTTCCATCCGTTTTCACGGAAGGTTATACTTATATAACGGCGCAGGGCAAGGCAGCGAAGGAAAGCTTTGCACCGGCAAAAGCAGGCTGGTTTTTTAAATATACCGTGGATACACAGTCGAACTGGACAGCAACGACAAAGCAGCCGGAGGAAGAAGACTTATCTGTTGGCAGACTGGTGATTCAGTCTGCACCGCAAACGGTAAATATCAACCGCATTTTCCAAAAGGAAGACGGCTCAATTCCTGATGACACGGTGTATTTTGATATTGACTGTTATAACAGTCAGGGAGTATTAATGGACGGTGCTGATGTGACCGACTGGCTTGGAAGCAGTGTTTTGGTTATGAAAACGTCACTTTGGGAAAGTGAAGATGCGGAAAGTCTGAATGAAACCAATTGGGGCGAAGCTGTCGCGCTGGTAACGGACGGAGAAAACTATCCAAACCGTTATTTTTTAGAAGCATATCCGGGGGCAAAGATGGGAACATATACTTTTTTATTTTTCCCGAACGGATATGATGAAGGCGATATTGAAACAGTCGGCGCGGTAAAAGCCCAGAAAGATAAGATATTTGCAGAATGTACGGTGGAATTTACCGATAAAGATATTGAACCGGTGCAGAAGCATCAGGTGATTGTAGGCAATGGAACCGGTTCGGGAGAATATGCAGCAGGCGACATTGTCACTATAACTGCGGCAGGTGCGGTACAGGGTATGGCATTTGACCGGTGGGCAGGCAATACTGCACTTGATTTTACAGAGAACACGGACAGCCATTCAGCGACAGCTGTATTTATCATGCCGGACGGTGATGTCGAAATCAATGCAGAATATAAAGACATTTCGGCTCCGACAGGAGAGATTACCGTATCGACAAATAAGTGGAACGTATTCTGCAATGCAGTGACATTTGGAAAGTTTTTCAAGGAAAGACAGGAAGTCGGTATTCATGCAGATGATCTGGGGCTGGGTATCGATAAGGTTTTTTATCTGATTTCTGAGGAAGCAAAGACGTTGGAAGAAGTGCAAAATATTCAGGCTTCAGACTGGACGGTTTACGAACAGCGTTTTGCAATTGATCCGGATAAAAAATGTATTGTTTATGTTAAAATTACAGATAAGGGAGGAAATACAGCCTATCTGTCTACAGATGGACTGGTATTTGACGGTTCTTCACCGGTTATCAGCGGCGTAAAGCATAATGAAACATACGGCGGCAGTGTTCAGTTTACGGTAAACGATGACAATCTGGACTATGTGGAGATTGACGGTGTTTTAGCAGGTCGTGAAAACGGAGGTTATACGGTCACAGATGTTGAAGGAGTGCATACAATCACAGCCGTTGATAAAGCCGGAAACCGTACACAGGTAAGCGTTACAATTGTACACGCAACACAGCCAACAACGGAAAGTACAACAGAAGCGTCAAAGCCAACGGAAAGTACAACCGAAGGTACAACAGAAGCGCCAAAGCCAACGCAGAAACCAACGGAAGCGCCGACAGAGGCAACAAAGCCAACGGAAGCACCGACAGAGGTGACAAAGCCGACAGAAAAGCCAACGCAGAAGCCGACACAGGCGACGACGGAAAGCACAACCGAAGGCACAACAGAAGCGCCAAAGCCAACGCAGAAACCAACGGAAGCGCCGACAGAAGTAACGAAACCAACGGAAGCGCCAACAGAGGTGACAAAGCCGACAGAAAAGCCGACAGAAGCCCCGACACAGAAGCCGGAAACAGATGAAAAGGTCATTTATGAAATGCGTCAGGATGCAGATGGTAACTGGCATTACTATGCAAATGATACCATTGCAGCGGATTACTGTGGCATGGCAGTAAATGAATACGGCTGGTGGTATATCAAGAATGGTGATGTAGACTTTACATATACAGGTATGGCATGCAATGAGTACGGCTGGTGGTACTTCAACAACGGACAGCTGGATACGACATTTTACGGTCTTGCAAATAATGAATATGGAACATGGTTCTATACGGACGGACAGTTAAATTTCGGTTTTACAGGGATGATTATTCCGGATGACGAGTGGCTCTATGTTCAGAACGGACAGGTACTGACAGATTATACCGGAATGGCATTAAACGACTACGGCTGGTGGTACTTTAAAAATGGCAGAATTGATTTTGCATATATCGGGATGGCGGCAAATGAATACGGCTGGTGGTATTTTAACAACGGACAGATTGATTTTGGCTATAACGGTTTTGCCGCAAATGAATATGGTACATGGCTGTTTACGAACGGTATTTTAAATACGGGATTTACCGGTATGACATTAAATGGTGGTACATGGGTATATGTTACAGATGGATATATCAGTGACACTTATACCGGAATGGCATTAAATGAATATGGCTGGTGGTACTTTAACAATGGCACACTGGATTTTAACTATACCGGAATGGCTTTAAATGAGTACGGCTGGTGGTATTTTAAGAATGGACAGCTGGATTTAGGATTTACCGGTATTGGCAGTAATGAATACGGTGACTGGTTCTTTAAGGACGGGAGAATCGCTTTTGAGTACACAGGAAGCTATAATGATGGCGGACAATGGTATATGGTAAATAGCGGTTTTGCCAGTAAAATATAATAAAATCATGGGAATGGAGCAGAAATCCAATATGGAACTGCTCCATTTTTAAAAAAATTGGCACTCCGGTATTGACAGTACTAATAATAGGTGCTATAGTACAGATAGAACAAAAGAGAAAGCAAAGTAAGTTGAAAACAGCAGATGTTTTACAATTAAAGGCTGATACAGTTTCATATGAAGCTGCTCAACATAAATGAATGAATATGAAAGGAAGCGATTGTTATGGATAAGAATCCAAAACATCCATTAAAAAAGAAGAAAGTTGTACAGAAGGTGAATGCAACTGCAAACCATATGGAAGGTGAGCAGGAAGTTTCATCAAAGCATAAAAAACACACATATTAGTTGAGTGAAAAATCCCACAGGCTGCGAAATGACGACCTGTGGGATTTTCTTTATTAAATTCAGACTGGTACAGAGTCTTGCGCTGATGGCGATTGTTGTATTCAATGCGTCCGGCGTAAAAGAAGTATTGTTACAGTTATTCAATAAGATTATTGAAACGTAAAAACGGTATTGCTATTGTACGGACATTTGCATATAATAAAGATAGATGGAAACACTACTCACGAAAGGAGATGCTTTATATGGCTGCAAAATCAGCAAATTTATATGCAAGGATTGAACCGGATGTCAAAGAAAAAGCTGAAAGTATCCTGTCTACACTTGGTATCCCTGCTTCCAGTGCTATTAATATGTTTTATAAACAGATTATCTTACAGAGAGGACTTCCGTTTGAAGTAAAAATACCATCTGCCAGACCTGTTGACATCGGCACATTATCAGAAGCAGAGTTCAATGAAGAATTGGAGAAAGGATATGCGGATATGCAGGCTGGACGGACAAAAAATGCGAAGAAAGCCTTTGCTGACATTCGCAAGGATTATGGCTTATGATATATGAAGTAGAAGTATCCCAGCAGGCTGACAGTGATTTGAGAGGAATTTTTGAATATATTGCTTTTGAATTACAATCGCCGGAAAATGCAAGCGGACAACTTGATCGTCTGGAAGAACAGATATTAAGTCTGGATACGATGCCGGAGCGTTATCGAAAATATGAAAAAGAACCGTGGAAAAGCCGTGGACTTTGTGTATTACCAGTAGATAATTATGTAGTACTTTATATTCCGGACAGCGATAAAAAAGTTGTAACAATACTTAGAGTAATGTATGTCGGACGGGACATAGACAATCAGTTAAATTTCTACACAAAGCAATAAAGGATATGATTTAAAGCAGTTTTTCATTTATGATTGACTGCTTTTTTCATACACAAAAGAGATTAAAATTGTTATCAAAGATATCTGTTCACATTATGCGACATACCAATAATATCATTGGGGGGTACAGGATAATATATCACACAGCGTTTCCAATGTTGCGGTTGTGATGTTCTTATTGTGCTTTAAATTGAAATGTTATATTATTAAAATAAAGATAATACATAAACTGGGTATTCAAATCGCAAAAAAATTTTTTTGAAAATTTTTAAAAAATATAAAACTTTTTCCAGACCCTGCGTGTCTGATATATAGATAACTCAATAAGACGTTGAAAAAAAGGAGTGCACTTATGAAAAAAGAAGAAATTACAACACTTGTACAGAAAATAAGTGAATAATCTGCGCCCAAATGAGCCGCCTGTCCGGTGCAAGTGAGCCACGATTCCATTTTGCCGTGAGCCATCATTCCAGTCACAATGAGCCACTTGTTTTATAATAGAATGGTATGCAGTAATTAGAGATTACGACACCACAGATTTTTATGGAAATGTATCTCATCATCACGAGATATTTACTAAAGCTAATGGTTGGCAATCAGGTAATGAGTACTTCGCGGATGAAGATAGTTGGTATCATTTTCTACCAGGAGATGAAATACAGTTTACTGAAGCTTGGGCAGACCAGACTTTACCAGCAACTTTTACGTTTTGCGCTCAATGGCTCCCCAATATTTTAGTTCAGTACGATTTAAACGGTGGCAGTGGTACAACTCCCGCTTCTAAGACAGGAACGTATTTGGACGGTTAGCCGATAAGTGAAACGCAGGGATTCTTAAAAAATTAGCACTCACCTCTTGACAGTGCTAACAACATGTGATATAACACAATTAAGCCTTGGGTGTTACATAACAAATAGAACAATAAAGCAGCAATCATAAAAACAAAAATCCTGCATGAATCGAAGAAGAAAAAGGCTGGCAGGAATGGTTTCAAAGTGATTGTATACAATAGAGAATGAGAAAAAGGAGGCAGAAACTATGAACATTAACAAGTTTACACAGAAGTCCATTGAAGCGGTGAACCAGTGTGAAAAGATTGCTTACGATTATGGCAATCAGGAAATTGACCAGGAACATTTTCTTTACAGCTTAATGACAATAGACGATAGTCTGATTGCAAACCTGATTGAAAAAATGCAGATTAATAAAGAAGCATTTATTTCCAATATTGAAACACTGCTTTCACAAAAAACAAAAGTATCCGGAAACGTACAGCTTTACGTGAGCAATGACTTAAACAAAGTATTAATCAATGCCGAAGACGAAGCAAAGCGCATGGGAGATGCGTATGTATCTGTTGAACATCTGATGCTGGCAATGATTGCATCACCCAATAAGCAGATTAAGCAGCTCTTTAAGACCTACGGTATTACAAGAGATTCGTTCCTTTCCGTATTGGCAACGGTCCGTGGTAATCAGTCCGTAACAAGTGATAACCCGGAAGCAACGTATGACACACTGGCAAAATACGGACAGGATTTAGTTGAAAAGGCAAAGTCCGGCAAGTTAGACCCGGTTATCGGCAGGGATAATGAAATCCGTAATGTTATCCGGATTCTTTCAAGAAAAACCAAAAACAATCCGGTGCTGATTGGTGAACCTGGTGTCGGTAAAACAGCCGTTGTTGAAGGTCTGGCAGAACGGATTGTCCGTGGCGATGTACCGGAGGGCTTAAAGGATAAGAAAATCTTTGCGCTGGATATGGGCGCACTGGTAGCCGGTGCGAAGTACCGTGGCGAATTTGAGGAACGTTTGAAAGCGGTGCTTGATGAAGTCAAGAAAAGTGAAGGACAGATTATTCTGTTTATTGATGAAATCCATACGATTGTCGGAGCCGGTAAGACAGAAGGCTCTATGGATGCAGGCAATATGTTAAAGCCAATGCTTGCGCGTGGTGAACTCCACTGTATCGGTGCAACAACACTGGATGAACACCGTCAGTACATTGAAAAAGATGCGGCACTGGAAAGACGGTTCCAGCCGGTTATGGTTGATGAACCGACCGTTGAAGATACCATTTCTATCTTACGTGGTTTAAAAGACCGTTATGAAGTATATCACGGTGTAAAAATTACAGACGGCGCACTGGTATCTGCGGCAACCCTTTCAGACCGTTACATTTCCGACAGATTCCTGCCGGATAAAGCAATCGACCTTGTCGATGAAGCCTGCGCAATGATTAAGACCGAACTGGATTCTATGCCGGCTGAGCTTGATGAATTACAGCGTAAGGTCATGCAGTTAGAAATTGAAGAAGCTGCATTGAAGAAAGAAACCGACAATCTCAGTAAGGAACGTCTGGAAGCCTTGCAGAAGGAATTATCGGAAATGCGTTCTGAATTTAAACAGCAGAAGGCAAAGTGGGACAATGAAAAGTCCAGTGTTGACCAGATTAGCAAGATCAAAGAAGAGTTAGAACAGGTCAACCATGAGATTGACGAAGCTAAGAGAAATTACGATTTGGAAAAGGCGGCACAGTTACAGTACGGCAGACTGCCGGAGGTTCAGAAACGTCTGGAAGAGGCCGAAAAGAAGGTACAGAATAAAAATCTGGATTTGGTACATGAGAGTGTTACCGAAGAAGAAATTGCAAAGATTATTTCCAGATGGACAGGAATCCCGGTTGCCAAGTTAAGCGAATCTGAACGGGAAAAGACCCTGAATCTGGACACACTTCTGCATAAGAGAGTTGTTGGACAGGACGAGGCTGTTACGAAAGTAACAGAGGCAATTATCCGTTCAAAGGCAGGCATTAAAGACCCGACTAAACCGATTGGTTCATTTCTGTTCTTAGGACCTACCGGTGTCGGTAAGACAGAGCTTGCAAAGACACTGGCAGAGAGCCTGTTTGATGATGAAAGCAATATTGTCCGTCTTGATATGTCAGAGTACATGGAGAAATATTCTGTTTCGAGATTAATCGGAGCGCCTCCGGGATATGTCGGATACGATGAAGGCGGTCAGCTGACTGAGGCAGTCAGAAGAAAACCGTATTCTGTTGTTCTTTTTGATGAAATTGAAAAGGCGCACCCGGATGTATTCAATGTATTGTTACAGGTACTTGATGACGGACGAATCACCGATTCGCAGGGCAGAACGGTAGACTTTAAGAATACAATCATTATTATGACAAGTAATATCGGCTCAACCTATCTGCTGGACGGTATTGATGAAAACGGCGGCATTAAGCAGGAAACAGAAGAACTCGTTATGAACGATTTGCGCGGACATTTCAGACCGGAATTTTTAAACCGTCTGGACGAGATTATTCTGTTCAAGCCGCTCACAAAAGACAATATCGGCAATATCATTCATCTGCTGATTGCAGACGTCAACAGACGTCTGGCAGACAAGGAATTGCAGGTACGTCTGACAGATGCGGCAGAAAGCTATATTACAGAACACGGCTTTGACCCGATGTACGGCGCAAGACCGTTAAAGCGTTACGTTCAAAAGACGGTAGAAACACTGGCGGCAAAGTTAATCTTAAAGGGTGACATCAATACGGGTGATGACATTGTGATTGATGTTGTAAACGGTGAACTTACGGCAAGAGCCGAGGGCAGAAAAGCCATCGAAGAAAAATAAAACAGCAGTAAAGAGCATAAGATTATAAAAAGCAAAGAAAAGGCGGGTGGTACTGTTATATTTCAGTGCCACCCGCTTTTTACGTGTGCCAAACATCAGATAAACTGATTGCGTGTAGTATCGTATTCGTAATCAATTCCTTTTAAAGTCTGTACGATTTCCGTTTCATCTACCATAAAGGCTTTGCAGAATTCTGAAAGATTCGGATAAAAGTCGCGAAGCTGTGTATTTGTAAATGAAAGCAGCATAACGGGATCTTTTGGTAACTGAGCCATAGTCATACAATCTCCTTTTGATACAAAACTGCTTTGAAAGCAGTCTGTGAATTTCTGTTGCCTAGCATACCGCAAAAATCAATCATTTTCAAGATAAATATTCACTTGTCGTTTGACTTTGTGGTATACTGACGGTAAATAGGCGAATAGATAAATGTGAATGGAGAGCGATATGATTATTTTAAAAGCGGAAGGCACACTTGCGGCAGTCTTTCATAAAACAATAAAAGTCATGGAACAGAATGTAGAGTGGAATGAAACATTTGCAATTAATAATAACACGCTGATTCTGCCCGGTACATTAAAATCGTTGTTTTTCAGTTTTGATAATAAAAAAGTGCTTGGAAATGTCATAGAAGAACCCATTAAAGAAGAACCACGGTTAATGCTTGGAAATGCCCTGCTTGAAAATACCATTAATTTAGTTCTTTACATATTTGGTAAGTGGGGAAAAATTAAAGGGCTAACCGTTGAAAAGGATTACAGACAGTTAGAACAACAGATGAATGACATCCTGCGGGAAGTAGAAGTACAGGCATCCTTAGATGCCACGCAGTGCCGTTTCTATCATGAGGAAATACGCATTACCTATGAAGAAGTGATTGAGCGGATTTTAGAATACATGAAGCCGGATTATCTAAATGAGGAGGAAGAAGAACAAGACGATACGGAGATTCACGATGTTTCCGACTGGGAGAAAAAGTATCAGCTCGGATTGTGGCATAAAATTGTCTGGAAATCCTACGAAACCGGTATTAGCAAAAAGAAGTTATCCGCCAAAGAGCGGGCGGCAGGGCGAATTGGAAATGACTTTTACATCACGGGCTATCAGTGCCCGGAATGTAAAAAGCCAATGTACATGGTGGTTTATCCGAAAAATAAAGAGTTTCATATCGACACGGACGAGGGCAGGGTTATTCTTGCAAGGGCATATACCTGTATGGACTGTCATCGTTTTTATACGCCAAAGCCCTACAAACTGCTGATGGAAGGCAGTATTTATATGATGGATTTTGAGGACGATAACACGGCGTATGAGGATTATCAGGAACTGCTCGGCACAGACGGACAGCGTATATCCAACAGCCGGTTTAACCGTTATGAGAGCAGTGCGCCACAGTCCGATTTTGAAAATGAAGCGGATGACCGTCTGGAAGAACTTTATAACAATATGCCTGAAATGTCTGTAGAAGAAATTTTTGATATTGCCGACATGCTGGATTCGGAATTCTATCCGCAGTCCCGGCGGGAAGCAATTGAAGAACAGGTAGACAAAGCGGCGGCAGATAAAGGCATGGACCGTAACGTTCCGCCGAAAAACTGGCAGAAGCACCGGGAAAAAGTGCAGAAAGAAAAACAAAAGAACGAAAAGGCACAAAAGGAAAAAGAGCGGTCAGAATCTGCGCAGGGACGGTCTGATGAGAAAGAACCGTCAGCAAGATACAGTACGCAGAATCCGCAGGAACAGTGGGATAGCGGACAAGTCAAAGACAGGACATTTACGGACAGTCAGACTGCGCCGCAAGACGGAACGAACCGACCGGACAGAGCAGCAGACGATTACGTGACATCACAGGACAAAGCTGCACCGTCTACAGCCGACACCCGGACACAAAAGCAGGGTACACATGTACAGCTACAGACCAGTGGGGCAGACGCACCGCAGTCACGCAGAACCTCCGAAGAAGAAATTGCGGCTTCCCAGAAGGAAGTGTTGTCTATCGCACTGGCAGCAAAAAACAAAAGCTATGCGGAATTAAAAAAGGCCTATCATACGATTCTTGAAAAAGACTGTCCGCAGTCGGTCAAAGATAGTGTGGCAGAAAATGTCAAAGACTGGATGCAGAAGCGCGGTGAGAAAGAACTGCAGATGCTGGCAGAGCATTTTCCACAGCAGTATCAAAAGAAAGTCTATCAGCAGTTTCGTCAAAAATTTGAGGAATATAACGATATTGATAATACAAAATATATGAAGCAGCTTGAGGAAAAGCGTGATATGGCAGAGCAGAGCGCGTTGAAAGCATTTGTCAACCAGCAGAAAATCCGCCCGGGGGATAGAAAAAAGCTGTTGTCACTGGCAGAAGCAATCCGTCCTATGGAATATGAAGAAAAGAATAAACAAATCATCATTGACCAGCTAAAAGACCGCGCAAAAGATATTGACAGGAAAGCAATCGAACAAATCTGTCCGGACATTTTTGAGATGTCCTTTGACGAGGGGAAAGAAGCCTATCAAAGAATTGCGACAGGAGATTTTCTGCCGGAGCTAAAGACGGATATGTTAGGCAGAATCCGCAAGCGGCTTGAAGCCATGAAAAAGGATGAATGCAGAAGTCTTGTCAATAAAATGATTCGCGATACCGGTATTTCGGAGCAGACCATGGAAGGCTTTTATCCGTATGATATCCGCCGCATGAGCAATGAAGCCTGTGAAGATACCGATGCCATTATTGCAAATAATGCACTCAATACCTATGCGGGCGGAGAAGCATTTGAGTATCCGCTTCTGATATTTGATTCAACAAAAGGTGAAAACGGTAAAAAAGGCTTTGTGCTGACACCGGATCATGTCTACTACAATGGCAGTATGATGGCGGGAACGGTAAAGGTGCGTAATATCAAGGAATTTTACGCAGAGAGCGGATTGTTCCACAAGGGCATTTATATCCGTACCATGAATAACGGAGAAATGAAAATTACCGGAAACTACAAGGCAGATAAAGAAAAAATGGAACATTTTCTTGCTAAATTAAACCGCTTTATCCAGTATTTGCAGGAAAAGCCGGAGTCCCGCAGCGTGGAATACCTTGCCGAAGAAAAGCATCCGGTAAAATGCTGTTACCGCTGCGGTTATGTCTATGAGGGCGGCAATATCTGCCCGAAATGCGGCAGCCGCAATAACGACTAAAAGGAGTATACAAATGTTAGTAAAAATATATACAATGACCCACAAAAAATTCGATGTGCCAAACGACCCGATGTATGTTCCGTTACAGGTCGGCGCAGAAGGAAAAGAACCGCTCGGCTATGTGAGGGATAACACCGGGGAAAATATTTCCGCGTTAAATTGTTATTACAGCGAATTGACCGGGGTATACTGGATATGGAAAAACGATACTGAATCGGATATTGTCGGTGTCTGCCATTACAGACGGTATCTGTTAAATGAAAAAGGTGTGATGTTCCGTAAAGAGGAGATTGAAAAACTGCTTTCCGAATATGACTGTCTGACCAGCCGCCTGCTGACACTGGATTTTTCATATCATTACGGATTTTCCGACAATCACAATGTGCGGGATTTGGACGTGACAGGTGAAGTTATCCGTGAAAAATATCCGGAGGATTATCCGCTGTTTGAAAAGCTTGTCCATGAAAATCACACGTATTTTGGCAACATCTGCGTGATGAAAAAGCCGCTCTTTGATGCGTACTGTGCATGGCTGTTTGACATTTTTGCCGAGGTGCGAAAACGGATTGACATCGATTCCTATGACAGCTATCACAAGCGGGTATTTGGGTTTGTTTCGGAATTTCTGCTTTATGTGTGGGTGACAAAACACAAGCTGCGCGCATATGAGTGTATGGTGGGCATGATTGGCGAAAAGGCAGAAACAAAAGAAATGAAACAGCGGCTTGCGGATTATTTTGCGGAAAAAGATATTGTAGGTGCAAAGCAGTATTTTATGGAAATGTATACGAAACGACCGGATGTTTTAATGGAAGCGTCGGACATTACGGGCGATTTGCGGATTTGTATGCAGATAATTGCAACCGCGGAACGGGAGCTTGCCACAACCGGCACAAGCATTTTGGACAGAAGCTGCACATTTGAAGATTATATGCACCTGTTTAAAACATTAAACGGCATTGTCAGAAGGTACTGCGCAGGCAGACAGACCACAAAGGATAAGGAAATGCTTGCAAAACTGCACTTATCGGAAGAAGCCGTTTATGTTTCCGTGCTTGCATTTTGCAGGGAAAAAGAAAAAACAGCAGAAATTCTAAATCAGATAAACATGGACATTTAGGGTGTAATGTGCTAATTTTAAGATAGAAATGCGTAATACAGGCTGCGTATTGCGGCAGAAATGGAGGGAAGTATGTCAGTTCAGGATTATATGAGTGCATCTAAAATCGGAAAAAGAGCATATCATGCCTGTGTCAACAAAGGCAGGTATCCATATCTTCCGGTATTGGAAAATATTGTAGATGAATCAGACATTGAGGCAGAGGTCAGTCTGGGAATCGACCAGATTCCGCTGCGGCTGGTTGTGGGAACGTGTAATGCGGGACGGACCAATGCCTTTGCAGATAATTTTATGCCGATTCTGGATTGGGGAACGGAATTTTCAGCAAAATGGGCGAGCTTAAGTGACAGCCAGAAAAATGAAGGCATCCGTGACCCGATTAAGGTCTATGAGTATATGAACAAGTTTTATGTACTGGAAGGCAATAAAAGAGTCAGCGTTTTAAAGTATTTTAAGGCTGTGACAGTCAATGCCGAAGTAATCCGTAAAGTGCCGAAGTATTCAGAAGACCCGGATGTTAAGATTTATTATGAGTTTATGGAATTTTATAAATGTACGAAGCTTAATGACATTTATTTCAGCAACGTCGGCAGTTTTCCGACCCTGATGAAGCTGGTCGGCATCAAAAAGGGGGAAAACATGGATGAAGATGCGAAAAAGGATTTTGTATCCTGTTTTCTATCTTTTAAAAACGCATATGATGCCAGAGGAGGCGAACGGTTTGATTATCCGGCGGGCGATGCATTTTTACGCTTTATCCATATTCACGGTTATGAACATGTAAAGGATATGCTGCCGTCGGAAATGGCAAAAAATGTGGCAAAGACGTGGGCAGAGTTTGAACTGCTTTCTGAAAACAATGCCGTTGAGCTTCGTATGGATCCGACATTAAACGAACCGAAAAAGAATATTTTAAGTTATCTGCTGCCAAAACCGGGAAATGGAAACAGAAAGCTAAAGGTCGGTTTCATTTACGAAAATACACCGCAGGATTCGGACTGGTGCTATACGCATGAGCTTGGCCGGCAGTATATTGACGATACATTTGGCGATCAGATTGAAACATTAAGCATTACGAATGTCAAACCGGATAAAGATGATGTGGCTGCCATTGAAATGATGGTTAAAAATAAGGCAGATTTAGTTTTTGTGACATCACCGTCCATGATTATGGCCTCTTTAAAAGAGGCGATTGCGCATCCGGAGGTCAAGATATTGAACTGTTCGCTGAACACGTCACACAAATATATCCGTACCTACTATGCGAGAATGTATGAAGCAAAGTTTTTGACGGGACTCATTGCAGGTGCGTTGACTGATAATGATAAAATCGGTTATGTAGCAGGGTATCCTGTGTACGGTGTGACGGCAAATATCAATGCTTTTGCGCTGGGGGCAAAATTTGTTAATCCACGGGCAAAGATTTATCTTGAATGGTCCTCTGTAAAGAATAGCAATCCGGCGGAAGCTTTTAAAAGAGAGGGTATCCGTTATGTATCGGATCAGGATATGATTACACCGACCAGTACGGCACGCCGGTTTGGATTGTACAGCATAGATGATGAAACAACCCAGCATATCGCGATGCCGATGTGGCACTGGGGTGCATTTTATGAAAAAATGATTCAGAGTATTTTAAGCGGCTCATGGAACAGGGAACAGGATGCAGATAATGTAAAAGCGCTTAATTACTGGTGGGGACTGTCTGCAGATGTGGTTGACCTGATTATGTCAACGAAGCTTCCGGTAGAAACACAGCGGATGGTTACAACCTTTAAAGAGATGATTTCAAAAGATTTATTTGAACCTTTTGCGGACGAATTAAAAGATCAGAAAGGTAAGGTACGTAATCAGAAGGGCAGGAATCTGACACCGGAACAGATTATTACCATGGACTGGCTGCTGGATAATGTGATTGGTAAAATACCGGAACTGGAGGAACTTGAAGAAGGCTGTGAGCCGATTGTAAAGGCACAGGGCATTATTCACCACGGATTATAAATGTAGAAAGTAGGAAGGCGGCAAAAAGAAGCTGCCACAATGAGAAAATATGAAGATACTGATATTAGCAGATGTGGAGTCAAAATACTTATGGGATTATTTTGACAAAAGTAAATTAGAAGGCGTTGATTTAATCCTGTCCTGCGGTGATTTAAATCCGCAGTATCTGTCTTTTCTGGCATCCTTTACGCAGTCACCGGTGCTTTACGTCAGAGGAAATCATGATGACTGCTATGAACAGACACCGCCGGAGGGCTGTATCTGCATTGAGGATAAGATTTATACGTATAAGGGGCTGCGGATTATGGGACTTGGCGGTTCAATCCGTTATAAAAAAGGTATCAACCAGTATACACAACGACAGATGCAGCATCGTGTCAGCCGTATGTGGCTCCAGTTAAAATGTAAAAAAGGCTTTGATATTTTGCTGACCCATTCGCCTGCTGCGGGCATTAATGACGGCTTTGACAGTGTACATCAGGGATTTACGGTATTTAACGAACTGCTTGACACGTATCACCCGGCTTATTTTATTCACGGTCACATACATAAGAATTATCAGGCAAACTTCGTGCGGGAACAGCAGTACAACGAAACAACGATTATTAACGGATATGAACGTTATATTATTGATGTTTAATAACAAAATAAAGTAATTTTGCAAAAAGTGTTGCATTCTGTAAGTTACTGTGATAATATCCTTTCAGAACAAAAAGACAAATGTCCGCCGTACAAAGACAAAAGCGGAAATTTGTTTCTGAAAAAAGAAAAGGGAGAAAGAACATGAGTGAGAAGTTAAGAGTTGGTATCCTTGGCGGTACAGGTATGGTAGGACAGAGATTTATTACACTGCTTGAAAATCATCCTTGGTTTGAGGTTGTATTGGTTGCAGCGAGCGGCCGTTCCGCAGGAAAGCTTTACGAAGAAGCTGTAGACGGACGATGGAAGATGACAGCACCGATGCCTGAATTCGTTAAGAAGATGACTGTTTATGATATGGATAAGGATTTCGATGAAATCGTATCAAAGGTAGATTTCGTATTCTGTGCAGTAAACATGCCAAAGGATGAAATCAAGGTATTAGAAGAAAAATATGCAAAGGCAGAAGTGCCGGTTGTATCTAACAACAGCGCAAACCGCTGGACACCGGACGTACCAATGGTGGTACCGGAAATCAACCCGGAACACTTAGAGGTTATTGAGGCACAGAAGAAGCGTCTTGGCACAACAAGAGGTTTTATCTGTGTAAAGCCAAACTGCTCAATTCAGAGCTATACACCGGCTTTAACTGCTTTAAAAGAATTTGGACCAAAGCTGGTTGTTGCAACAACTTATCAGGCAATTTCAGGCGCAGGAAAGACTTTTGAACAGTGGCCTGAAATGGTAGGAAACATCATTCCTTACATCGGCGGCGAAGAAGAAAAGAGTGAAAAAGAACCATTAAGACTCTGGGGTAAAGTAGAAGACGGAAAGATTGTTCCGGCTACAGATACTGTTATTACTTGCCAGTGTGTACGTGTTCCTGTATTAGACGGACATACAGCTGCTGTATTTGTGAACTTTGAAAAGAAGCCGACAAAGGAGCAGATTATTGAAAAGTGGAGAAGCTTCCGTGGCGAACCACAGGAATTAGACCTTCCAAGTGCACCAAAGCAGTTTATCCAGTATTTAGAAGAAGATGACAGACCACAGGTACAGTTAGATGTTAACTATGAAAACGGTATGGGCGTTTCTTTGGGCCGTTTAAGAGAAGATTCTGTGTTTGACTATAAGTTCATCGGTCTTTCACACAATACATTAAGAGGTGCAGCAGGTGGTGCTGTATTAATTGCAGAATTATTAAAGGCAAAGGGATATATTACTTCTAAGCAGTAATATGCAATAAAAAGTATAATACATGGCACAGAAAAAGACTGTTGCTTTGATGTTTCAAAATCGTCGAAGCACAGTCTTTTTTTGTTATGTATATTATTTTGAAATCCCGCACTTTAGTTGACATTAGTACGGCAGAATGGTAAACTAAATTCATATAATTTGTTGAACGGTTATGAGGTCAAGGGATAAAAATATGGATGGTAATGAAGAATTAAAGGAAAAATTATTAGATTACTCAATGACACGGGAAGAATTATTACTGGAACATACACATACATTTATTGCAGAATATTCTTATAAGACAGGACAGCTGGAAATTTATCCGGAAGATGGTCATTTTGTTGATTTTGATAGAAAGTCTTTGAATACGGATTTTGAACATGCCTTTTATAAAACTGTATTTAAACGGGATTTGCCGCTGTACCAGCAGTTGATTGATTTTTCAGGGGTGACACACAGTGTTCAGCGGGATGCCAATATCCGTCTGTATGTTGTGCCGCATATTTATGAGTGGTTTCGGATTTCAGTGCTGTATTATATTGATGAGGACGGGGAAAGAGACCGGATTGTGCTGGCATTTACCAATGCCGAGAAAGAGCTGGAGGCTGTGCATGAACTGAAATCGCTGGTAACCGTGGATTCCCTGACACAGCTTCCGAATATCAATACCTTTTCCATGCAGACATGGGAATTGTTAAAGAATCATCCGGAGCGTGAATATGCCATTGTGCGGATGGATATCCGGAAGTTCCGCCTGCTGAATGAGTTTTATGGGACAAGTGAGGGTGATAATGTTCTCCGTTTTCTGGGTGTGAAATTACAGGAGTGCATGGATTCGGAAGAATTGTATACATATTGTCATCTGACTTCAGATATTTTTGCGGTCTGTATGTCCAGTGACATGGAGAGCATTTACCGCGTGATTGACAGCATCCAGACTTCGATGAACCATTATCCGGTTAATTTTGAAATGGTCATGTCCTTTGGAATCTATATCATTACGGAAAAGGATAAGCAGGAAAGAATTCCGGTTGTAACGATGGTTGACCGTGCGGCAATTGCACAGCGGGTTAAGAATAATTACATGAATAAAATTGCCGTTTTTGATGATAAAATTGCTGAAAAAGAATATGCGGAACAGAATGTGATTATGGAGATGAATAATGCACTTGGTAGTGACCAGTTCCATATTTATTTACAGCCAAAGGTTGATATGATTACAGGCAGAATTGTCGGTTCAGAGGCACTTGTGCGTTGGATTCATCCGACAAAAGGTGTGATTTCCCCGGTGGATTTTGTGCCGATATTTGAAGGCAACGGCTTTATCTCGGAAATTGATTTTTATATGCTTGAGCAGGTTTGCAAAATGATCCGCAGATGGCTGGATAAAGGTCTTGAAGCAAAACCGGTATCAGTAAATTTATCCCGCAGCAATCTTTACAGCCCACGTATTTTAAATGACATTATGACCTGTGTGGAAAGATACAGCGTGCCACATGATTTGATTGAATTTGAGATTACGGAAAGCGCATTTGCAGTTGATAATATTCATCTGAATCAGTTGATGGAACAGCTCCAAAAGAATCATTTCAGAGTACTGATGGATGATTTCGGAAGTGGTTATTCATCATTGAATGCACTGCGTGAGCTGAGTGTGGATATTTTAAAAATTGATATTAAATTCCTGCCGGTCAGCCAGAATGATAAAAGGGCAGATATTATATTAAGAAGTGTAACGCAGATGGCAGACCAGCTGGGACTGGAAATTGTTGTGGAAGGCGTGGAAACCGAAGCGCAGGCAGACCTGCTGAAAAAAATGGGCTGCAGGATTGCACAGGGGTTTTTATATTATAGACCGATGCCGATTGAAGAATATGAGCGTGTATTGAAAAAACAAAAATAGGGGAAAGCAGGAAATGAGTATGGAAGATTTGATTTTAATTGTAGATGATGCCCGCTTTGCAAGAAGAATAGAAACAAAAGCTTTGCAGGATGCGGGGTTTGAACACATTGTAGAGGCAAAGACTGCAAAAGAGGCATTGCAGATTTTTGAGGAGCAGGCACCGGAGCTGACATTGCTTGATATTACACTGCCGGATAATTCGGATCTGACACTGCTGCGGACAATGATAAAAATCCGCCCGGAAGCAAAGATTGTCATGAATTCGGCAATCGGCCAGGAACTGATTATTCAGGATGCACTGAATGCGGGAGCAAGAGATTTTATTACAAAGCCTTTTAAGGAGAAAGAATTTATAGAGAAAATCGTTAAAGTGATGAAGGGGAATTGATAAGGGGGAAAGCAAATGGAATTATTTCAGGGAAACGGACAGTTAGATGAGGACGTTGAAGATATATTGTATGAACTGGGAAATGTCGGTGTAGGAATGGTCAGTACAACGATCGGTTCAATGCTTGGTGTGCGGGCTGAAATCGGTATCCCGGTGATTACAAAAGCAGATATGCATATTGTGGAACAGATTGATAAAAAGCAGACTGAAAAGATAGGAATCTATCTGAATTTTGCTAATACACTTAACGGTGCGGTTCTTTTATTGATGGATATGCAGTTCATTCATCAGATTGTGGAAATACTGCTGGAACAGCCTGTAGCAGAGCAGAAGCTGCTCACAGATGAGGAAAGTGCATCTGCCATTGCAGAATTTGCCAACATTATTGTGGCGTCTTACATGAATGCAATGGGAAGTTATACGGGAATCCGTATTTTTGTGACACCGGTAAGTGTAAAGTTAGGCTATGCGGATGAACTGGTAGAGGATGCGTTGCAGAATTTGAATTTATGCTGCAATGAAGCGATTTGTGTCAATACCGGACTTTCTACAATTGATGCAAATGGCGGGGGACTTAGCGATGTCGGGCATTTTATTATGATGCCGGATGATGCGTCAGTGCAAAAAATTATGGAAGCAATTTCTATATGAGGTGGACAAAGCAATGGATGAACAGTTTGAAAAAACAGAAAATTCTATGAGCATTTACTATACTGTAAATAAGATGCTGATTGCATTACACATGGCGTTACTGGTATTCTTTGTTGTGATGAGGGTCTATGTCATGGTGGCTTTCTGTGCGGCTGGGATTGTTGTATATATCTTTTCATACCGGCTGCTAGATAATCAGATGAATAAACACTATTACAAGATTACGTATTATGAAATCTGGATATGTGCGGCAGGTTCAGCCTGTATTATGGGACCGGAATACGGATTCCATCTGGCATTGATTGCAATGCTGCTGCCGGTAGCACTGGCTGTCAATACAGAAAATTTGGGGAATGATACGCGCTTTTTTAAATGCAGTTTTACGAAAAAAGAGGGAGTTTTTTTAGTTGCTGCAACAATTATTGTTTATGTCATGATGAAATTGGGAACTTATCATGACAGTTTTTTTGGCAGACATATTATTCTGCATAATTCGGTATTACAGAATGTTGTTTTTTTGGCCAATACGACATTTATTATTATATATATCTTTTATTATTTAAGCAGTTATGCAGTATATATTAATAAGAGTGAAGAATTTTTACGGCAGAAAGCTGATTATGATGAACTGACAGGGCTGTATAACCGAAACCGTATCCGTTTTATTTTAGAACACAATTATGCGGCAGCAAAAGAGGGAAATAATCCGTTTGGCGTTGCTATTATGGATATTGATGATTTTAAAAAAATTAATGACGGTTATGGACATAATGCAGGCGACTTTGTGCTAAAGCGTTTTGCGGGCATTGTAGACGGCATTGTAAGAAAATGCGAAGGACAGATCGTAGCCGGAAGATGGGGTGGAGAGGAATTCCTGATTCTGTATTACGGCGAGAATAAAGAAGACTTTTATATGCTCTTGGAGTATATCCGCATGAAGATTTACGAGGCACAGTTTTTATATGACCGAAATAGATTAAGTGTTTCCGTAACAATCGGTATGGCAGCGTTTGCAAAGGATATGTCTTTGGATGAGATTATCAACAATGCGGATATGAAGCTGTATGAAGGTAAAAAGAGCGGTAAGAATAAAGTTATGTAATGATTAAATAAGAGCTGAAATGACATCACGGTAGAGCTGTGATGTGAAATCGGAATATCAGAATATTGTGAGAATGGAGTATCAGATGAACAGCGGATATTTTTATGCGATGCTTTCCAGAATGAAATATATTAACCGCTGGGGGCTGATGCGCAATACGAAAAATGAAAATTTAAGCGAGCACAGTCTGGAAACGGCATTTATTGCACATGCATTGGGCATTATTAATAATGAAGTGTTTCATGGCAGTGTGAATGCCGAACATCTGGCAGTGCTTGCAATGTATCATGATGCAACGGAGATTATCACGGGTGATATGCCGACACCGGTCAAGTATTACAGTGAGCAGATCCGCAGGGCATACGGCGAAGTCGAAGATATTGCGGGGCGCGAGCTTTTGACCGCCATACCGGAAGAACTTAGAAGCCGTTATGAAGAACCGCTTTTGGAGTCCTCATGGAATGAGGAAGATTACCGCTTTGTCAAGGCAGCGGATAAATTATCTGCATGGTTAAAATGTATTGAGGAACGGAAAATGGGCAATACCGATTTTTACGATGCAGAGTGTACAATTCAAAACGAATTGGTAAAAATGCAGCTTCCCGAAGCAGATTATTTCTGCGAACATTTTATTCCGGCATATACAGAAACGATTGACCGGTCGGGAAATGCAGCAACGAATGGAGAATAAATGTGGGAAAATCAGTATTTATAGCGGAAAAGCCGAGCGTTGCGCAGGAGTTTGCCAAAGCCCTGCATGCGGACTTTAAAAGAAGAGACGGCTTTTTGGAATCAGAACAGTATATTGTGACATGGTGTGTCGGACATCTTGTGACAATGAGCTATCCTGATAAGTATGATGAACGTTTAAAACGCTGGAGTTTTGACACACTGCCGTTTTTGCCGAAGGAATTCAAATACGAAGTCATTCCTGCGGTGGAAAAGCAGTTTCAGATTGTAAAGGGTCTGCTGACCCGTGAAGACGTCAAGACGATATATGTATGCACCGACTCAGGACGGGAAGGAGAGTACATATATCGTCTTGTTGAACGTATGGCAGGCGTTAAGGATAAAGAGGAAAAACGTGTCTGGATTGATTCCCAGACAGAAGAAGAAATTTTAAAAGGAATCGAAACGGCAAAAGATCTGTCAGAATATGATAATCTCTGTGAAGCCGCTTATCTGCGGGCAAAGGAAGATTATCTCATGGGCATTAATTTTTCAAGGGTACTGACGTTAAAATACGGCAGAAACATTTCCAATTATTTAAAAATGGACCGTGCCGTTGTATCGGTCGGCCGTGTAATGACCTGCGTGCTGGGCATGGTAGTGCGCCGTGAACGGGAAATCCGCGCATTTGTAAAGACACCGTTTTTTAAAGTTATCGGTAAAACGGCGAATTTTGATGCTGAATGGCGCGTCTGTGAGCAGAGTAAATATTACAACACGCCGTATTTATATAAGGATAACGGATTTGTTGATAAAGAGAAAGCACAGGAGCTTGTTACATTTTTGTCAGACCCGCTTCCGGCACAGGCAGTCATTGAAAAAATAGAGCGGAAAAAAGAAACAAAAAATCCGCCGCTGTTATTTAACCTCGCTGAAATTCAGAATGAATGTGCAAAGCAGTTTAAAATCAGTCCGGATGAAACGTTAAATATTATTCAGGAACTGTATGAAAAAAAACTGGTAACGTATCCGAGAACCGATGCCAGAGTGCTTTCAACGGCAGTCTGTAAAGAGATTCATAAAAATATCGGCGGCTTGAAAAATTATCAGCCTGCCGCGGAATTTGCGGGAGAAATTTTAGAAAAACAGCTTCATAAAAATATTGCAAAAACGCGGTACTGCGATGATAAGAAAATTACCGACCACTATGCAATTATCCCGACCGGGCAGGGACTTTCTAATTTAAACCGTCTGTCACAGACCGCAGTACGGACATATGAGCTGATTGTCCGACGTTTTTTAAGTATATTTTATCCTGCGGCACAGTACAGTAGAGTAAGCATTACTTCCAAATGCAAGGCGGAAGCATTTTATGCAACCTTTAAGGTGCTGACAGATGAGGGCTATTTAAAGATTGTTAAGAACTCATTTTCCAAGCCATCCAAAGAGGATGAAGATGGAAAATGTACCCGGGAAGTCTTAGAGGCATTGAAAAAATATAAAAAAGGCGATATGATAGATTTTAATGGTTTTGAAATCAAAGAGGGTGAAACCTCGCCGCCGAAAAGATATAATTCCGGTTCGATGATTCTTGCAATGGAAAATGCAGGACAGCTGATTGAGGACGAAGAACTGCGTGCGCAGATTAAGGGAAGCGGTATCGGAACCAGTGCTACAAGAGCAGAAATTTTAAAAAAATTAAATACTATAAAATATATTTCTACAAATAAAAAGACACAGGTTATTACACCAACATTACTTGGTGAAATTATTTACGATGTGGTGGAATGTTCCATGAAGCAGCTTTTAAATCCGGAGCTGACGGCAAGCTGGGAAAAGGGACTGACCTATGTCGCAGAGGGCAGTATCACCTCACAGGAATATATGGATAAACTCGAAGGCTTTGTAGGAAGAAGAACACAGGCAGTAATGGGACTCAACAATCAAAGACAGCTGATTATGATGTTTGATGAGTCTGCGAAAAATTATAAGTAACAGAAAGGACTGGAAACAATGTGTGGAATTGTTGGCTATGTAGGTGACAGGGACTGCGCGGATGTATTAGTGGATGCGCTGTCAAAACTGGAATACAGAGGATATGATTCGGCAGGAATTGCTGTCGTTGAAAAAGGAGTTATTAAGGTTGAAAAATGCAAGGGACGTCTTGCTAATTTAGTTGATAAAATGGCAGTAGACGGGAAACCGCAGGGACATTGCGGTATCGGACATACCCGCTGGGCAACCCACGGAGAACCGTCTGATATTAATTCCCATCCGCACGGCAATAAGCGTGTTTCAATTGTACATAACGGTATTATTGAAAATTACAAGCAGATTAAGGACTTCCTGATTGAAGAAGGCTACAGCTTTGTGAGTGAAACGGATACGGAAACCGTAGCAAAGCTGTTAGATTACTATTATGTTGATGACCCGGTTGACACCATTATTAAGGTACTTTCCGAAATTAAAGGCTCTTATGCACTCGGCATTATGTTCCGTGATTATCCGGATACTGTATTTGCTGTCCGCAAAGAGTGTCCGTTAATTGTCGGTGTCGGTGAAAATGAGAATTTTCTCGCGTCTGATGTACCTGCGATTATTAAGTACACCAGGGACTATTATCTTTTAGAGGCAAATGAAATTGCCGTGGTAAAAAAAGACAGTGTCCAGATTTATGATATGCACAAAGAACCGGTGCATAAAGAAATTAATACGGCAGACTGGGATGTCGATGCGGCTGAAAAGGGCGGATATGAACATTTTATGCTCAAGGAAATCCATGAACAGCCGGCGGCAGTCAGAGATACGGTCAGCCCCCGTATTATAAACGGTATGCCGGACTTGTCACAGGACGGCGTTGATATGCAGAAGTTAAAGGATTACCGTCAGATTTTCATTGTTGCCTGTGGTACGGCGATGCATGCCGGTATGGTGGGCAAGTACGTGATTGAAAAGCTTGCAAGAAAACCGGTGATAGTTGATATTGCATCGGAATTCCGCTACCGTGATCCGATTATCACAAAGGACGATCTGATGATTGTGATTTCGCAGTCCGGTGAAACGGCAGATACCATGGCAGTACTGCGTCTTGCAAAAGAAGTCGGTGCGGCAACACTGGCAGTTGTCAATGTGGTCGGTTCTTCAATTGCAAGAGAAGCCGATATGGTCATCTATACCCATGCCGGTCCTGAAATTTCCGTGGCTTCAACCAAAGCCTATATGGTACAGATTTCGGTGATGTATCTGCTGGCATTTGAACTGGCATATGCAAACGGTACAATTGACAAGGAAAGGTGCATGGAACTGACGGCACAGCTTGGTCAGATGCCGGATATTATCAGGGAAACGCTGGGATTAAAGGATACCTGTTCCTTTGTGGCTTCAAAGCTTGTCAATGCAGAAAGTCTGTTATATATCGGACGGGGACTGGACTATGCACTGAGTATGGAAGGCTCTTTAAAATTAAAAGAGATTTCTTATATTCATTCTGAGTCCTATGCAGCAGGTGAATTAAAGCACGGGACAATTTCACTGATTACGGAGGGAATGCCGGTGATTGCCGTGGCAACGCAGAAAAAGCTGATTGAAAAAACGGTAAGTAATATCCGTGAAGTCAAAGCCCGTGGTGCGATGGTTATCTTGATTTGCGACAACAGTATTGAAGTGGGAGAAGGTGTGGCAGACTACATTATCCGTCTTCCGCAGACCGATGAACAGCTTATGCCGATGGCAGCGGCAGCTCCGTTACAGCTGATTGCTTATTATACCTCTGTTTTAAAGGGCAATGATGTAGATAAGCCGAGAAACCTTGCAAAATCGGTTACGGTAGAATAAAAAGGAAAGGCGGAAAATTTCATGAACGAACAGATTACAATTTCTGCACTTTATGACTTAAACGAAACAATTGCCGCAGACATTTTTAAGGATTGTACTTATCCGTGGGAAGTGCTTGCAAAAATCGGTGATTTTATCAAAGAACTGGGAAAGACCCTGCCGGAGGATGAATACGAACAGCGGGCAGAAGATGTCTGGGTTGCAAAGAGCGCAACTGTTTATCCGACAGCGTATATTAACGGTCCGTGTATTATCGGCAAAGAGGCGGAGGTACGTCACTGCGCATTTATCCGCGGCAAGGCAATTGTCGGGGAGGGTGCTGTTGTCGGTAATTCGACAGAATTAAAAAATGTGATTTTATTTAATAAAGTACAGGTGCCGCATTATAACTATGTGGGCGATTCCATTTTGGGATATAAGGCACACATGGGCGCCGGTTCGATTACATCCAATGTCAAGTCCGATAAAAAGCTGATTACAATAAAGGCGCCGGATATGCCAATCGATACCGGAATCAAAAAAATCGGTGCATTTTTAGGAGATGGTGTAGAAGTCGGCTGTGGAAGCGTATTAAATCCGGGTACGATTGTTGGCAGAAACAGCAACATTTACCCGCTTTCGAGTGTGCGTGGCTTTGTACCGGCGGGAAGCATTTATAAGAATAAGACGGAAATCGTCGAAAAAAATCAATAAAGCACATTGACTAATTACAGAGATTGTGAGAAAATAAGCAAAGTACGAATAAAGTAAGTACTGTATATTTGCTTTAAGTTACGAAAGGAGTATGAAAATGATTTATACACAAGAAGTAGAAAATATGTGTCCAGTAGCACAGGGCGTTCATCATGGCGCAGCCCCGGTTCCTACAGAAGGAAAATGGGTACAGAACAAGGAAGTTAAGGATATTTCAGGCTTTACACACGGTGTAGGCTGGTGTGCACCACAGCAGGGTGCATGTAAGCTCACTCTGAATGTAAAGGAAGGTATCATTCAGGAAGCACTCGTTGAAACAATCGGATGTTCAGGTATGACACATTCAGCAGCGATGGCAGCTGAAATTCTTCCGGGCCTCACAGTAATGGAAGCTTTAAATACTGACCTTGTATGTGATGCAATTAACACAGCAATGAGAGAACTTTTCTTACAGATCGTATACGGAAGAACTCAGAGTGCATTCTCTGAAGACGGTCTTGCAGTTGGTGCAGGTCTTGAAGATTTAGGTAAGGGACTTCGTTCTCAGGTTGGTACAATGTACGGTACATTAAAGAAGGGACCTCGTTATCTTGAGATGGCAGAAGGTTATGTAACAGGTATCGCTCTTGACAAGGATAACCAGATTATTGGTTACAAGTTCGTAAGTCTTGGAAAGATGACAGATTTCATCAAGAAGGGTGATGATCCGAACACAGCTTATGAAAAAGCAAGTGGACAGTACGGCAGAGTTGCTGACGCTGTAAAGATTATTGACCCAAGAACAGACGAAGAAGTAAAGTAAGGAGGAGATACGACAATGGCTTTATTTGAATCATATGAAAGAAGAGTAGATAAGATTAACTCCGTATTGAACAGCTATGGCATTTCTTCTATTGAAGAAGCAGAAAAGATTACTAAGGATGCAGGCTTAGATGTATACAATATGGTAAAGGGCATTCAGCCGATTTGTTTTGAAAATGCATGCTGGGCATACACAGTAGGTGCAGCAATCGCAATCAAGAAGGGTGCAAGAAAGGCTTCTGAAGCAGCTGCTGCTTTAGGTGAAGGTCTTCAGGCATTCTGTATTCCGGGTTCTGTAGCTGACCAGCGTAAGGTTGGTTTAGGACATGGTAACTTAGGTAAGATGCTTCTTGAAGAAGATACAGAATGTTTCGCATTCTTAGCAGGTCATGAATCATTTGCCGCTGCCGAAGGTGCTATCGGTATCGCAGAAAAGGCAAACAAGGTTCGTAAAAAGCCTTTAAGAGTTATCTTAAACGGTCTTGGTAAGGACGCTGCAAAGATTATCTCAAGAATCAACGGATTTACATTTGTTGAAACAGAAATGGATTACAAGACAGGCGAAGTTAAGGAAATTTCCAGAACAGCTTACTCTGACGGACTCCGTTCTAAGGTAAACTGCTACGGTGCAAACGATGTAACAGAAGGTGTTGCAATCATGTGGAAGGAAAATGTTGATATCTCTATCACAGGTAACTCAACAAACCCTACAAGATTCCAGCATCCGGTTGCAGGTACATATAAGAAGGAAAGATTAGAAGCCGGCAAGAAGTATTTCTCAGTTGCTTCAGGCGGTGGTACAGGACGTACACTTCACCCGGATAATATGGCAGCCGGTCCTGCTTCTTACGGTATGACAGATACTATGGGACGTATGCACTCAGATGCACAGTTCGCTGGTTCTTCATCAGTTCCTGCTCACGTAGAAATGATGGGTCTTATCGGTATGGGTAACAACCCAATGGTTGGTGCTACAGTTGCAGTTGCAGTTGCTATCCAGGAAGCTGCTGACAACGGTAAGTTCTAATTAAAAACAATTCGTCAGGAATTAAAATCTAATAAAACCGCTTAACGTGGAGTTTACAGGGTAAATCAGATTCGATGTAATTCGGTTTGATTTATCCTGTTTTTTACTTTATAGGAAATTAAATAGGATAATTACATCAGCATAAAATGATGAACAGATGGTATTTGGACAGCTCGACACCGATGAGAGTGCAATCTGGAGCCTTTTGCTGGCAAGGAGATATTGAAGCGGTAAATTATTATATGAATAAAGTTGCATCAGAAATATTCAGCTTTTTTGATGTTGGGGGAAAAACGGGTGAAAGTGAGCCGGAAAGATTTTATCACAGTTTCGTTCTGGGACTTATGGCTGAGCAGTCAGAAAGCTATGAAATCCGTTCCAACCGGGAAAGCGGGTTTGGAAGATATGATGCAGAGCTTATTGCAAGGGGCATTTCAAAGGAAAGAATAAAACATTATGGATTTGCGTTTGAAGGAAAAAATGTACTTATTGCACAAGCATAGAATATCAGTTGCAGTACAAAAATACTCTGGACAGAATAGGAGAAAGAAATGAATTTTTTTGTAACAAAAATCGTTGAAAATTCGGATGTGACGTATAACCTGACCGTGGCGGGATATGTGGCACTGGCGGCAGTGATGCTGGTCGTATTTGCGGCAGGCTGTATGTTTCGGGACAAAAATAAAAAAATGGATGCAAAGCAGATTGCATTCTGCGCCATGGCAATGGCACTTGCAGTTGTTACGTCCATGTTTAAAATTATTGATATGCCAATGGGTGGTTCGGTGACATTGTTTAGTATGCTGTTTATCGTGCTGACAGGCTATTGGTTCGGTGTCAGAACCGGTATTACAACGGCAGTGGCATACGGCATTTTGCAGTTACTGATTAATCCGTACATTATCAGTATCTGGCAGATGTTAATGGACTATATTTTTGCATTTGGTGCATTAGGACTTGCCGGATTATTTTCCAATAAGAAAAAGGGTCTGATAAAGGGATATATTGCCGGTATTTTAGGACGGTACTTTTTCTCATTTTTATCCGGATGGATATTCTTTGCCGTGTATACACCGGATTTTTTTAACAGTGCCATCTTATATTCGCTGGCATACAACGGTGCTTATATCGGGCTGGAAGCAGCAATTACATTAATTGTGCTGGCACTTCCGCCGGTCAATGAGGCAATGCAGGCAGTAAAAAAGCTGGTTTGTGAGGTGTAAAACCAGTAATTACATAATATATTTGTTCCAAACCAATAATGCAAAATAAAAAAATTGCCTTGACTCTACAATCGTTATAGAGTTTATACTGTGTAAGCAATAAATGTAAAATACAAAAAGTGCAAAAATGATATGGAAATGAGGAAACATAGGATATGGAACAGGATTTAACAACGGGCAGTGTTTTCAAACGCATTGTATATTTTTCACTGCCGTACTTATTGTCTTATTTTTTACAGACATTATACGGTATGGCGGATTTGTTTATAACAGGGCAGTTTTACGGAGTGGATACGATTACAGCCGTATCAAACGGCAGTCAGATCATGCACATGATGACGGTCATTATTGTGGGACTGGCAATGGGCACAACGGTTACAATCGGGCACAGCGTGGGCGCAAAATGCATGGAGCAGGCAGAAAAAATCATCGGCAATACCATTACGCTTTTTATGGGAATTGCCGTTGCATTTACCGTCATACTGGTTGTACTGGTAAAGCCGATAGTGGTTCTGATAGCAACACCGCAGGAAGCAGTGGCGGGAACAAGCATATATCTTTTAATCTGTTTTATCGGGATTCCGTTTATTACCGCTTATAATATTATCAGTTCGATTTTCAGGGGATTGGGCGATTCCAAAAGCCCGATGTATTTTATTGGAATTGCCTGTGTGATGAATATTGCATTGGATTACCTGTTTATGGGTGCATTTCATATGGGTGCGGCAGGCGCAGCACTTGGAACGGTCTGCGCGCAGACGTTTAGTGTACTGGTGGCATTATGGGTAATCCGCAGAAGAAAAACAGGCATTTCTTTAAAGAAAAGTGACTTTAAAATTGAAAGAGCAGTTATCGGGCAGGTATTAAAAATTGGAATTCCGGTGGCACTGCAGGACGGTTTTATACAGGTTGCATTTATGATTATTACGGTGATTGCCAATTCCAGAGGTGTATCCGATGCGGCGGCAGTCGGCGTTGTTGAAAAAGTAATCAGTGCCTTATTTATCGTGCCGTCCTCCATGCTTGCGACGGTATCTGCACTTTCCGCACAGAATCTCGGTGCGGGAAAAGAAAAGCGTGCAACGGATACCCTGCGTTATGCAACGGTTATTACGACAATATATGGCGTGATTGTTGCCGTGCTTATACAGTTTATCGCGGAAAATGTAGTTGGTATTTTTACATCGGATACGACCGTAGTTACCATGGGAAGTGCCTATATCCGTTCCTATATCTGGGATTGCATCTTTGCGGGAATCCATTTCAGCTTCAGCGGCTATTTTGCGGCATGTGGAAAGTCCTATATCGGATTTCTGCACAATATAATTTCGATTACATTTGTGCGTGTTCCGGGTTCGTATCTGGCATCGAAATATTTTACCGATACGCTGTATCCAATGGGACTTGCGGCACCGGCGGGGTCACTGGTATCCGTGGCAATTTGTGTGACTGCATTTATATTGTTAAAGAGAAAAAGCCGTGTGGCACAGACAGCATGAACCAGGATGGAAAATCGTTCAATAGGTGAAGTGGCGAAAGAGCGCAAAATTACACATCGGTTAAAACGCATTTTCGTCGGCATCGTGATTGCAAAAGAACAGTCGCTGATATAAAACTGACCATAAAGCCGCGACTATCTGGCTATAAAAGATAAAGCTGAAATGAGTATTTACGAAAAGACCAATGTCCGTTATTCTATTATGTAAATGAATTACGGGAAGGAATGGACAATAATATGAGTAGTAGTACAAATGCAGTAAAAAGAGAAAGTATCCATCTGAGTATGACGGATTTTTGTATGACGGCGGTGTGTATGGCACTGACCTGTATCGCAACCATGCTGATTCAGATACCGATTCCACTGGGATATGCACATCTTGGCGACAGTGTGATTTTAATAACCGCTTATTTATTCGGACCGGTGGTTGGAGCACTTGCAGGCGGTATCGGCTCGGCAATGGCAGATATTCTGACAGGATATCCGGTGTGGGCAGTACCGACACTTCTGATAAAGACAATAATGCCGCTCATTGCCTGCTATATTTTTCAGAATAAGGTTTCAAGAAAGCCGGTTATATCGGTACGCGTTCTTGTGGGAGCAGTTGTGACACTGCTGTTTATGACAGCAGGATATGTATTTTTCGGCGGAATCCTGTACGGAAGCTGGGCATTAGGACTGGCATCAGCACCGGGACTGCTGTTAAAATCCGTTGTCAACCTTATTGTATTTATAGTTGTAGGCACAGGCTTATCAAAAGTTGTAAAAAACAGATAAAATGAAAGAAGAAAATGAGTCTTTTTGAAATACATACAGAGTATTTCAACAAGGCTCATTTTGCGTTATCAGCAAAAGCAGCCCGTAAAATATTGAAAAATTTAATAAAATATTTTCTGAAAATAATTTGCCCCACATACGTATTGTGCTATAATGTGCGTAAGCAATGAGCCGTGCCAGACGGAAGCGGAAAAAAGAGCTGTGCTTGCACAAAGCTCTTTTAGACGATTTCGTCTGATAGGGCGAACGCCCGACAGTGCAGGGGCGCGAAGCGTTCCTGCACATGCACGGCGAAAGAGAGCGGAAGGGAAGCGGAAAAAAGAGCTGTGCTTGCACAAAGCTCTTTTAGACGCATTCGTCTGATAGGGCGAATGCCCGACAGTGCAGGGACGCGAAGCGTTCCTGCACATGCACGGCGAAAGAGAGCCGAAGGGAAGCGGAAAAAAGAGCTGTGCTTGCACAAAGCTCTTTTAGACGCATTCGTCTGATAGGGCGAATGCCCGACAGAGAGAGGAAATATACGAATGTTGAAGGTTTATTATTGTAAAAATTGCAATAAAATATTTTATCTACAGCGGGAAACGGATATTTCCTGCAAAATCTGTTCAGAACCGATGATAAAACTCAGCAAGCCTTATGAAGAATACACACGGCTCGACGAAGAAGAACGTAAAGAATTTATCGGACAGGACATTCAAAAACATATTCAATCAGATGTACGGAAGGGGGATTAAAGCGGTGTCGGAAGTCAGGTTAATGCTTGGAAACGAAGCGATTGCAAGAGGAGCTTATGAAGCGGGGGTAAAGGTTTCGGCGGCATATCCGGGAACACCGAGTACAGAGATTAATGAAAGTCTTGCGCAGTATCGTGAGGTATACTGCGAGTGGTCGTCCAATGAAAAGACCGCACTGGAAACGGCAATCGGCGCGTCGCTTTCGGGTGTGCGTGCTATGGCCTCCATGAAGCAGGTCGGAGTCAATGTTGCCAGTGACCCGCTTTATACGGCAGCGTATATGGGGGTAAACGGTGGACTGGTGCTGGTAGCGGCAGATGATCCGGGAATTTACAGTTCGCAGAATGAACAAGATACGCGTTGTATTGCAAAAGCGGCACAGATACCGGTATTGGAGCCTGCAGACTGCTGTGAGGCTAAGGCATTTATGAAAAAAGCATTTGAATACAGTGAACAGTACGATACGCCGGTAATTTTACATACAACCACAAGACTTTCCCACTCCAGAGAACCGGTTACGGAAGAACCACGCATTGCGAATACAGAAAAGACCTATGTGAAAAATGCAGCAAAGAATGTTATGCTTCCGGGTTTTGCCCGCAAACGGCATATATTTGTTGAAGAACGCATGGAACAGTTGGAGCGGGAGTGTTCTGATTTTGACATCAATACCATAGAATATCAGGACATGGATATCGGTATTATTACAGGCGGTATAGCCTATCAGTATGTCAAGGAAGCCATGCCGCAGGCTTCGGTTTTAAAGCTGGGTATTGTCAATCCACTGCCAAAAGACCTGATTACTGCATTTGCAAAAAAGGTAAAGCAGCTTTATATTGTTGAAGAATTAGAACCGGTGATACAGGAAAAGGTGCAGTCGTGGGGAATTGCCTGTCAGGGAAAGGAACTTTTTACACGACACGGAGAATACAGTGTGAATCTGATTCGCCATGGCATTTTAAATGAACCGTTAAAAGAAACTATAACAGGAGATTTGATGCGCAGACCACCGGCTTTTTGTCCGGGTTGTCCGCACAGGGCAGTTTTTTCACTGTTAAAGCAGATGAATTATCATGTGGCGGGGGATATCGGCTGTTATACGCTCGGAGCACTTCCGCCGTTTGAAGTGATAGATGACGTGGTGTGTATGGGTGCGGGAATTTCAACCCTGCACGGCATGGAAAAGGCAAAGGGTAGTGCGTATATCAAAGACTGGGTTGCAGTAATTGGGGATTCAACTTTTATGCACACAGGAATAAACGGCCTGATAAATATGGTGTACAATAAAGGCACAGGCACAGTGATTATACTGGATAACGGTACAACAGCAATGACCGGACATCAGGACCATGCCTCTTCGGGTGCAACGCTTCAACAGGGCGAGGTTATGCCGATTTCTATTGCAAAATTATGCCGCTCACTGGGTATTTTGGATGTTTACGAGGTCAATGCATTTGATACAAAGAAAATGAAGGAACTGCTGTTGGAAGCAGTTCCGCGGAAAAGTGTTACGGTTATTATTGCACAGGCACCGTGTGTATTAAGAAAGAGGCACAGAGAATGATAAAAAATGTTATAATTGCAGGAGTAGGCGGGCAGGGTACGATCTTTGCAGGAAAGATACTTGGCACAATGGCATATCAGACAGGGCAGCATGTGAAAATATCGGAAATTCATGGAATGTCCCAGCGGGGCGGCAGTGTCGTGACACAGGTGCGCTTCGGGAAACATGTATATGCGCCGCTTGCACAAGCCGGAGAGGTTGATGTACTGATTGCCTTGGAAGAACTGGAAGCCCTGCGGTACGCATCATATTTAAAAGAAAATGGAATTTTGCTGATGTGTAACTGCCGGATTGAACCGACAGCATCAGACGGCGGTATATATCCGCAGAGTATCCGCACACAGCTTGAACAGAAATACTACGTATATTATATGGAAGAAATTCCACTCCGGGATAAGACATTAAACGTCCGTATGGTCGGTGCGGCAGCAGGATGCCTTGGATTTTCAAGGGAGGACGGAATAAAGGCACTGGAACAGAATGTAGCAGCCGAATTTTTAGAGAAAGATAAGAAAGCATTTCTTGAGGGCTGGGAGTTTTATGAGCAGACACAAAAATCGCCTGCGGAATGGAGAGTAGTATGCACAACGAATTGACGAAAAATGATATAAAAAAAATGGAAGATGAAATTGAGTACCGTGTACAGGTTGTCAGGAAACAGGCTTTGGAGGATGTAAAAGAGGCGAGAGCACATGGGGATTTAAGTGAAAATTTTGAATACCATGCCGCTAAAAAATTTAAAAACCAGAATGAAAGCCGTATCCGATATTTGCAGAGAATGATTAAATCTGCGGTTGTCATTTCCGATGAATCGGCAGAAGATGAGGCAGGGGTCAATAATACGGTTGAAATCTATTATGAAGACGATGGCTCGACAGAAACAATTAAGCTGGTTACAACGGTGCGCGGCGATTCGCTGGAAGGCTATATTAGCATTGAATGTCCACTGGGAAAGGCACTGCTCGGACATAAGGTCGGTGACCGTGTACTCGTAGAGGTGAATGACCATATCAGCTATTATGTTGTGATAAAGTCGATTCAGAAAACAGATGATTCGGGGGATAAAATCCAGAGTTATTAAAAGAAAGCAAAAGAAAGGATGAGGCAGGAGATTGGAATTTCACAAAGCACAGTTAGAGGCAATCCGGCATTTTAACGGACCGTGTATTACGCTGGCAGGGCCGGGAAGTGGAAAAACCACTGTATTAACATACCGCATTTTAAATCTGATTGAAAAATGCGGTGTTGCGCCGGAGCATATTTTAGTGATTACTTTTACGAGGGCGGCGGCAACAGAGATGAAGGAACGATTTTTGAAATTGTCGGATAACCGGTATTCGGGTGTCTGCTTTCAGACGTTCCATAGCTTCTTTTTTATGATTTTAAGAAAAGCATACGGATACCGTGCAGATAACATTATTACACAGCAGGAGCAGACACGGTTTTTTAAAAATATTTTAAATGAGTATGAACTGGAAATTACAGATACCATGGAACTGATTCGGCACGCTACGGCGTGGATTAGCAATGTAAAGAGGAGTGGGAAAAGCCCGGATACACAGCCGGTGGCAGCTGCGGGAATCTGCCCGCAGGAGATTCTTTGTGAAATCTATCACAAATATCAACAATATCTTACGGCAAAGCGGCTGATTGATTTTGAAGATATGACAGTGTATTGTTATGACCTGTTTTCACAGCGAAAAGATATTTTGTGGCAGTGGCAGGAACAGTATCAATATATTTTAGTGGATGAATTTCAGGATATTGATGCACAGCAGTTTCAGACGTTGCAGTTACTGGCAGACAGATACCGCAATCTTTTTATTGTTGGTGACGATGACCAGAGTATTTACGGATTCCGCGGAGCCTGCCCGGATTATATGCAGGAATTTAAAAAGATTTATCCTGAAGCGGTTCAGATCAATCTGTGTGTGAATTACCGGTGCAGGGCTCCGATTGTGGCGGCGGCAAAATCTGTGATTGCACACAATAAAAACCGTTATGAAAAAGATATTGTGGCGGCGCAGACCGGGTACGGAATGCAGACCGCGTGTGTTGTCGTTAAAGAGTTTGAAAGTACAGAAAAACAGAATCAGTTTCTGGCAGAACAAATCTTAAAACATTCAAAGCAGGGGAAATTTTCCGATATTGCCGTACTGGTGCGGACAAATACCGGGGCACAGGATTTTCTACAGACATTTCTGCAATATAAAATTCCATTTACAATTAAAGAGCATTTCTTAAATCCGTTTGAACATTGGATTGCACAGGATATTCTGGCATATATTCATCTGGCAATGGGAAGCCGTGAAAGAAAATATTTTTTTCGTATTATCAACCGTCCGGTGAGGTATTTATCCAGAGAAGCATTTGCGGATACAGTAGTTGATTTTGAAAGGGCAAAAGCTTTTTATGCAGAAAAAAGTGCGCTGAAAGACCGGGTAGAACAGTTGGAAGATGATATTTTAATCTTGTCAAAATTTTCACCGTTTGCCGCAGTCAATTATATACGAAAGGCCATTGGATACGAGGATTACATCCGCCAGTATGCAGATGAAAAAAAGCAGGATAAAGCATCACTTTATGAAATACTGGACGAGATTTCACAAAGCACAAAAACGTGTCGGACTTTTCCGGAGTGGTTTGAATACATTAAAGCATATACAGAGCAGTTGCAGAATAAAAAGCCGGATAATGCAGGTGGCGACAGAGGCAGAAACAGCATGGACAGTGTCACCGTCAGCACCATGCACGCCTCAAAGGGGCTGGAGTATAAAAAAGTTTTCCTTGTCGGATTAAATGAGGGAAATGTGCCGTACCATAAGGCGGTACTGGAAAAGGAACTTGAAGAAGAACGCAGAATGTTTTACGTAGCAATGACAAGGGCAAAGGAAGAACTGCATTTATATTTTCCAAGGGAGCGCGCAGGAAAAGCACAGAAAATATCCCGCTTCTTACAGGAAATAGACAGAAGCAGTGCCGTATGGGAACTGATTGAGGATAAATAAAAAATCCCGACGGAAGTAAATATCAACTGCCGCCGGGATGATTTTCAGGGATGAAGCGTTTTAGGCTTCTTCGTTTTCTTCGTCTTCCTGTGCATATAAATCTTCATATTCCATCGCATCTAATTCTTCATCAAAAGCTTCGGAAACCAGTTCGTATTCTTCATCGGATTCGATGTTTAAAAGCGAAGGCTCCCGGCCGTCATTTTCAACATAACGGTACAGATAAACTTCGTCCTGTTCGGCGGCTTCGCCTTCTAACGGAAGCAGGGCAATATAATCATTTTCACCGGCAGGGAAAATGCGGATAATCGCACATTCACATTCAGTTCCGTCATCTAAAGAAAGGGTTACGGTATTATATTCACTATTGTTTGTCTGTTCTGACATAAAAATCTCCATTCTGCCGTAGATACGGCTTTTTATTAAAGTGTACAGTTCATTAAAACTTTAGCAGAAGAAGCAAAAAAAAGCAACTGCAATAAAGAATATTAAGCAAAAAGATGGAATTTTTTATATATTAAAAAAATTATTGCGCAAACGGATAAATTGTTGTATAGTAGCAGTAAATAAATAACGATGTCAATGGGGACAATTTTAAAGGCGGTATATTATTTAAACCATACTTTAGAATTGTCCTTTTTATGTATTTTATATACAAAGACTTGAGAAATAAATGTCGTAAAAACGACGGAATGGAGAGCAAGATGGATAAGATTGATAAAAAACTCATTACATTATTACAGCAGAATGCGAGAATGCCGTTAAAGGCACTTGCCGAAAAGGTGTTTTTATCATCACCGGCGGTTTCTGCAAGAATTGAGCGCCTGGAGAAGGAAGAAATTATTGAGGGATATGAAGTAAAGATTAACCAGTTAAAGCTTGGCTACCATATTACGGCATTTATTAATCTGGAGGTTGCGCCGGTGCAGAAGCCGGAGTTTTATCCGTTTATTAAATCTTGTCCGAATGTGGTGGAGTGTAACTGTGTTACAGGGACGTATTCCATGCTGTTAAAGGTGGTGTTCCCAAGCACGATGGAGCTGGATACGTTTATCGGACAGCTTCAGAAGTTCGGCAGAACCAGTACACAGATAGTCTTCTCGACACCGGTTGCACCAAGAGGAATTGATGTCAATGCAGAAATGCCTGCAGACGAATAAATTATAAGAAAAGAATGAAAAAGTATGAAAAAACTGGCATTGTGTTGCGGCAATGACAGTTTTTTTGTTATACTCATAACAGTTGAATTAAAAAATCGGAGGGTATAAAAATGGGTATGAATTACCAGAAAAAAGCAATAGAAATTATGGATAATGTTTCCAAGGTGATTGTAGGAAAGGAAGACGTGACAAAACTGGTTCTGACAAGCCTGATTGCAGGGGGACATGTCCTGCTTGAAGATGTTCCGGGAACCGGAAAGACAATGCTTGCAAAGACCGTTGCAAAGTCTGTCGATGCACAGTTTAGCCGGATTCAGTTCACACCGGATTTACTGCCATCGGATGTAACGGGAATTAATTATTACAATCAGAAGACCGGTGAATTTGTCTTCCGCAGAGGACCTGTATTTTCCAACATTTTGCTGGCAGATGAGATTAACCGTGCAACGCCGCGTACACAGTCGGCACTGCTTGAATGTATGGAGGAACATCAGGTGACGGTGGATTCCGATACGTACCGGTTAGAAGAACCGTTTTTAGTAATCGCAACGCAGAATCCGATTGAAACAGCGGGTACATATCAGCTTCCCGAAGCACAGCTTGACCGATTTCTGATGAAAATCTGTATGGGATACCCGGAAAAGGACGGAGAAATCGAGATTTTAAACCGTTTCTTAAAGGCAAGTCCGCTTACATCAGTGGAGAGTGTATGCAGTAAGGAAGAAGTCCTTAAAATGCAGCAGGAAGCAAAAGAGGTGTATGTACATCCGTCCCTTATGGGCTACATTGTAGATATTGCAGCGGCAACAAGAAAACACAGCAGTGTGGCAATCGGTGTCAGTCCGAGAGGAACGCTTACCATGGTTAATGCCGCACGCGCATTTGCGTATATTGAAGGGCGGGAATATATTGTGCCGGAAGATATCCGCATACTTGCAGAGCCGGTCTTTGCACACAGACTGGTATTAAGACACGGACTGACTTATCAGGACAACAGAAATGCACTTATGCAGACAATTATGGAATCGGTAGAAGTACCAACCGAAGACTGGGGTAAATAATGGTAGTATTGATAATGCTGATTGGGGCAGGTCTGGTGTACTGGGCAGTCGGGCAGCTGTATGCGCGTTATTGGAATAAGGGGCTGTCCGTGGAAATCCGTTTTTCATCAGACCATGCCGTAAAAGGCGATGAAATTGAATTGATTGAAACCGTGGCAAACAGAAAATATCTGCCACTGCCGTATATTTATGTGAAATTTCAGACGGATAAAAGCCTGTTTTTTTTAGGAAAGGATGGAAGCAATGCGGTATCGGATAAGGCATACCGCAATGACGTCTTTTCATTAATGAATTATCAGCAGGCGGTACGGCGGATTCCGCTTCGCTGTACGAAAAGAGGCATATACCGTATCCGTAATGTACAAATGGTGTCTACCGGTGCATTTATGGGAGATGTGCTTGCTGCGGAGTCAGCGCAGGATGCTGTCATTACCGTTTATCCGAAAACAGCAGACACGGATAGGCTGGCAGTGCCGTTTTTTCAGATGATGGGCACGGTGGAGCGCAATAAATATCTGTATGAAGACCATTTTATGTTTCGTGGAATCAGGGAGTATCAAAGCTACGATTCCATGAATCAGGTCAACTGGACGGCAACCGCCAAAAGCGGGCAGTTAATGGTCAACCAGTACAATGAAAGCACCTGCCAGCAGGTTTGCATTTTGTTAAATGTTGAGCCGGAGGGCATGATTCCAAAGGAAAAATTATCGGAGGAGAGCATTTCCATTGCATCAGGACTGGCGCAGATGTTTATCGAACAGGGCATACAGGTATCGTTATTGAGCAATGCAAGAAACGGTGAAACCGGGGAAGAAACAGTTGTTTACGGCGCAAGCGGGCTGGCACATTTAAACAATGTGAATACGGTGCTTGCGGGGCTGGATTTAAGTTTTTCCGTGCGGGAGTTTAAGGACATTATAAAGGAAATGCAAAACGGTGTGTACGGTGAGGATTACCGGGCGGTACCGGGCAGTACGAATATGACGTATATTATGATTTCGCAGAATCGCCGTGAAAATTTAAAAGAAGGCTACAGACAGCTTACCGGCGGCATATCGGGTAATGTGTCAGGCGGCGCAGGAAACGGCGCCGGAATGTGGATTGTGCCGTACTTTATTGATGAAAGAGAAGAAGTATTCCCGGCGGGAATGACCGACAGTATGGATTTTACGGCATGGGAGGTGGACAGAAATGACGGATAAAAAGCTATCACGTTCCATGGAAATCTTGGAAGTTGTTATTCAGATGATTACATTTTACAGTGCATTTATGGCAGTTTATTTCGGTGCATTGCAAAAGCCGGTTTCACAGTTGTGGAAATCCCTGATTATTTTTATGTTTGTGGCGGCGGCATATTACAGCCGCAGAAAAATCAAACTGTTTAAGCCGTTTATCGTGCTTCATATTGCGATTATTGCGGCGGCATTTTTTATGGGAACAACCGATGCGGAGCGGTTTTCATACTTTTTAATTGCGGCACTGATTGCGGGGTGTTCGATTCGTTTAAAAACAATTACACTGCAAAAGAATGATTTGAGCAATACGCCGTTATCCGATGATGCCGACGGACTGGATTTGGCGGAACAGCTTGAAATCAAAAAAAATCTAGTGGCAAGCGAACAGATTCCGATGCCGTTTTGTGCATTTATGATATTAGGATACATGATTGGACACCTTGTGGAGAGTAATCTTGTCATGAACAGCGAAGTTGTGCTGTTTGTGTTGTTTGTTCTGCTGGAGGTTGTCTACCGGGATTTAAAGAAATTAAACACAGTATTTCTTACTAACAAAGATAAGACCCATTTTCCGGTACAGCAGTTAAAGCAGGTCAACACCCGGATTATTCTTACAACAGTATTTTTAATGCTGATTGCAATGCTGTTGTTCTATAACGGCGAGTACGGCAATATATTTCAAGTGATAGGTGCCGGCGGCATGGCGGCGCTGAAAGGACTGTTAAAAGTTATTCTTGCAATATGGGGCAGTGGAGGTGGAGATTCGACCGTTGCGGAAGAACAGACAACGCAGGCTGAAACTGATGCGGATTTGAGTGATGTAGAGGAAATTTATGAACCTTCTGCGGCGGCATCGGCTGTTTTGGAAGCACTTGCGGTTATTTTAATCATTGCGGCAGCTGCCGGTATCTGTTATCTGATTTACCGCTATGTAAAGAACTTTAATAAAAAGAGAAAACCACAGGGTTATATTGAAGAAATTACAACGCTTGAAAAAGAAACCGTGCGTGTCAGAAAGCAGAAAACAGAAACAGATACCGTAAAGACGGCACCGGAAACGGAAAGCCTGCGAAAAGCGTATAAGCGGCAGGTGCTAAAAAAGGCAAAAGAACACCGGCCGGACGGTACACAGACCCCACAGGAGCTTACGGCAGAATATATTACAAAGGACGATGGATACGGTGCGCAGATTACGCAGTTATATGAAAAGGCACGGTATGCGAAAGAGCCGGTTTCCAAAGAGGAAACAAAGCATTTTAAAGAAATGTTAAAACAAGACTTGACATCTTAAAGTCAATCATGTATGATGATTACCATAATAAGTAAATGCAATGAAGAGGAATATTAGATGTCTACCGGAGTCAGAGAGTTATCGGTTGGTGTGAGATAACGGAAGGGAAGCATTGAACTCGCCTTGGAGCTGCTATCTGAAAAAAGCATGACATATAAGATTGTTTTGAGTAGGCGTAGCCGGGAGCCAGCCGTTATAGTGGACAGAATATAAGGTTTTTGCCCGTATTCAGTGAGTGCACGAGGATTTTCGTGAAATAAGAGTGGTATCGCGTGAGATTATGGTCTTTCGTCTCTTAGCATAGGTTTGATATGCTGGGACGGAAGACTTTTTGTTTTACTTATTATAATCAGATGCAGGGGCAATAGCTTTTAGATTTTTGCTTCGGGCATCATAATAATATTATTGGAGGAATGAAGAATGTTCGATTACAGACAGTATCAGAGAGGTTATTTTATGCCGCCGGTTTCCTGCATGGACTGGACAAAGAAGGAGTATGTTGATAAAGCACCGGTCTGGTGTTCCGTGGATTTAAGAGACGGCAATCAGGCTCTTGTTGAGCCGATGAGCCTGGAACAGAAGCTTGAATTTTTCAAACTTCTTGTAGCGGTCGGATTTAAGGAAATTGAAGTCGGTTTCCCGGCAGCTTCAGAAACAGAATATGAATTTTTAAGAACATTAATCGAAAAGGATATGATTCCGGACGATGTAACAATTCAAGTATTAACACAGGCAAGAGAACATATCATTAAGAAGACTTTTGAAGCGGTAAAGGGTGCGCCGAGAGCTGTTGTACATGTATACAATTCAACTTCACTGGCACAGAGAGAACAGGTATTTAGAAAGTCTAAGGAAGAAATCAAGCAGATTGCCGTTGACGGTGCAAAGCTGTTAAAGGAATTGGCTGAAAAAGAAGAGGGCAACTTCGCGTTTGAATACAGCCCGGAAAGCTTTACGGGAACAGAACCGGAATATGCGTTGGAAGTATGTAATGCCGTATTAGACGTCTGGGAACCGACCGCTGATAACAAGGCGATTATCAATCTCCCGGCGACCGTAGAAATGTCTATGCCGCATGTATTTGCAAGTCAGGTTGAATATATGAGCAAAAACTTACATTTCCGTGACAATGTAGTGCTTTCACTTCACCCACACAACGACAGAGGAACAGGTGTTGCCGATGCGGAACTCGGGCTGCTTGCTGGCGCAGACAGAATCGAAGGAACATTATTCGGCAACGGCGAGCGTACCGGTAATGTCGATATTATCACACTGGCAATGAATATGTATGCACAGGGTGTCAATCCTGAATTAGATTTATCCAATATGCCAAAGCTTGCTGAAACCTTTGAAAGACTGACAAAGATGAAGATTCATGAAAGACATCCGTACTGCGGAAAGCTTGTATTTGCAGCATTTTCCGGTTCTCATCAGGATGCGATTTCAAAGGGTATGCATTATCGTGTGGAAAAAGACCCTGCACATTGGACAGTACCGTATCTGCCAATTAATCCGGAAGATGTTGGACGTACTTATGATTCCGATGTTATCCGTATTAACAGTCAGTCCGGCAAGGGTGGCGTCGCATATGTCTTAGAGCATAACTACGGCATGATTATTCCGAAAAAAATGCGTGAAGATTTGGGATATGCAGTCAAAGATATTTCCGATGTACAGCATAAGGAAATTGCGCCGGACGAAGTGCTTGAAATCTTTGAAAAGCGTTATAAGAAATTTACACCGGTATTTAAGATTACGGAAGTTCATTTCAAACAGGTGGACGGTATCCAGACCGTTGTAACGATTGAGCAGGACGGTAAAAAGGTTGAAATCGAAGCCAGCGGCAACGGTCGTTTAGATGCAGTCAGCAATGCTCTTGCAAAGCATTTCAACAAGCCTTGTGAAATTATGTGCTATGAAGAACATGCTTTAAAAGACGGCTCAGATTCCAGCGCCATTGCTTATGTCGGCATTGAACACGGCGCAAAGGGCAGCTTCGGTATCGGCATCGACCACGATATTATCCGTGCTTCCATTGATGCACTTGAATCAGCAATGAACAGAAGCCTGATTGAAGAATAAATCATAAAATGCAGGGCCGCCACACCGGGCCGATTGTCTTAAAAAGGCGGGCTTTGTGTGGCGGTTTTTATGCGGTAAAAATAAATGGAGAGAATTATGCAGAAAATAATACTGGCATCGGGTTCGCCAAGAAGACGGGAACTCTTGACACAGATTGGAATGCCGTTTGAGGTTATCACAAGTGATGTGAAGGAAGTGACAACGGCCACACAGCCGGATGAGATTGTAAAAGAATTATCAAAGATAAAAGCAGAAGCCGTGGCACAAATCTGTAAGGAAAAGGGAGAATCGTACCGGGATGTGGTGATTCTCGGTGCAGATACGATTGTGTATCACAACGGAAAAGTGCTTGGCAAGCCAAAATCCGAGGAAGATGCGTACTTGATGATTGAAAGTCTTGCAGGAAAAGAGCATTTTGTATATACTGGAGTTACAATACTGACACCGAAGAAGCAGATTTGTTTTGCTGAGGCGGTAACGGTATCGTTATATGAGATGTCCGCGGAAGAAATTAAAAGCTACATTGCGACCGGTGAACCGATGGATAAAGCGGGGGCATACGGTATTCAGGGCAGATTTGCCGCATTTGTCAAAGGAATCAGCGGCGATTACAATGCAGTTGTGGGACTTCCGGTGGCGAGAGTTTATCAGGAATTAAAAAATGCAGAAGTGCTTAATATTTAGAAATGAGGATTAACATGATAAAACTGGTGGCAAGTGACCTTGACGGCACACTTTTGTTAAATGGTGCGCAGAGTGTAGAGGATTCCATGTTTGAAACGATTGGAAAGCTTTTGGACAGAGGAATTTTATTTGCTCCGGCAAGCGGAAGACAGATGACAAGTTTAAAACGGCTGTTTGCACCGGTGGCGGAAGAACTGGTATATATCAGTGAGAACGGTGCACTGGTTTCCTATAAAGGAAAGACGATTGCAAAGACACCGATGAAGCGGGAACTGGCACTGGAAATCATTGAAGATGTGCTGGCACAGGAATACTGTGAAGTGCTGGTATCCGGCGAAAAGACGGCATATATTAAGCCAAAGACCAAAGAATATCACGACAGAATGACAAAGGTGGTCAATTACCATACGACACTGGTGTCGGATTTTTCGGAGATTCAGGAAGACATTTTAAAGGTTGCAGTCTGTGATTTGTCGGGCATTGAACATTCAAAGGAGCATTTTTTCAAGCGCTGGGGAAATGAAGCAGCGGCAGTTGTATCCGGTTCGCTGTATCTGGATTTTATGGATTTAAAGGTCAGCAAAGGCAATGCCATGAAACAGATTCAGCAGTCTATGAATATTTTACCGGAAGAATGTATGGCGTTTGGCGATAATTATAATGATATACCGATGTTAGACAGTGTGGGACATGCCTATGTCATGGAAAAGGCAGTCGATGACATAAAAAAGCACGGTCAGTTTATTACGGCAAATGTTGAATATACTTTAAAAGATGTATTTCATTTATAGAAGAATTTAAAATCATCACGACAAATATTTTAAAAGGAAACAGGTGAAAAAATTATGGAGCAGTATTTAGAAGAATGTGCAGAAGTATTTTTAAAGGACCAGGGAAAGCTATTTGATGAACCGGTAGCAGAAACGATTGAAGAAGCAAAAGAATTTTTGGAAGACTGCTTTGCACAGGTATTTGAAAATATTTCAGAGGTGCGGGCATATTTAGACGAAGAAGGCATGGACGTATCAGGTGTATCCGATGAAGAACTGGCAGACGAACTGGAGGTATTTGCCATTTCAGACGGCAGATATTTTGTCGTTGAAGCGTAAGCGGTAAAAGCATAAGACAGGACAGAAAGGATACAGCGGAAAATGCATATTACAGTAATCTGTGTTGGCAAGATTAAAGAAAAATTTTATACAGACGCCCTTGCAGAATATCAAAAGCGGCTGTCAAAATACTGCAAGCTGGATATTGTGGAACTGGCAGACGAAAAGACAAAGGAAAATGCCAGCGCGCATGAAGTTGAACTTGTAAAGGCAAAAGAGGGCGAGAGGATTCTTTCGGCAATAAAGGAAGATATGTATGTCATTGCACTTGCGATTGAAGGGAAAATGCTTGACTCCGTGGAATTTTCCAAGAAGCTTGAGAATTTGGGCATTTCAGGCAGCAGTCATGTGGCATTTGTCATTGGCGGCTCTCTGGGACTGGATAAACGCGTTCTGGATCGTGCGGACATGAAACTGAGTTTTTCTAAGATGACATTTCCGCACCAGCTGATGCGCGTAATTCTTTTGGAACAGGTTTACCGTGCATACCGGATTATGACGGGTGCGCCGTATCACAAATAAAGAGCAGATGAAAGACGGATATTCTTAAAAGCAGGAAGCTTTTGGGAATATCTGTTTTTTATGTAATAGGAAATTCCGATAGAATTCCCTATTACATAAAAGGCACTACGTGCCGATGATGCGCACTCGCGCGAAGATGTAGTTTGTCGCAAACGACCGCGCTTGGCGCGAGAATGTGCAAAGCACATTCTATTTTATAAAATTTTTTCAAAAATACTTGACTTAAAGTTAAGTTTAACTTGTATGATAAGGCTGTAAAGGTTCGTGAGGAACTGCCGGAACTTAAAAAGTAGTTTTGCTGCGTTTTACACGGGTGTTTGCGCCACAGGCATCACAAATATCCTCTGTGTAGAATAAAATCAGTTCCGTCCGCAATTTCTCCGATATTGGAATGCCTGTGGAATGGAGGTTCATATGAAGACAACAAACAGAGAAGAATTTGAAAAACAGAATGTATTTGGTACAGGAAATGCAAATACGGCATATGCACAGTATTTTACCGGCAAATCCTTTTTAAATCCGCTGACAAATCCTGAAAACGGACTGTTCCTTGCAAATGTAACATTTGAGCCGGGCTGCCGTAACAATTGGCATATTCATCATGCGACAAAGGGCGGCGGACAGCTGCTTGTCTGCACAGCAGGAGAAGGCTGGTATCAGGAGGAAGGAAAAGAAGCGGTCAGCTTAGTGCCGGGAACGGTTATTACAATTCCTGCGGAAGTAAAGCACTGGCACGGTGCGAAGAAGGATAGCTGGTTTTCACATATCGCTGTGGAAGTGCCGGGCGAAAATTGCAGTAATGAGTGGTGCGAGCCGGTATCCGATGAGGAGTATGGGAAGTTAGGCTAAAATATAAAATTTCACGGACGTCAGAATATTGCGTGGGAAGAAGTTGAACAGTATTTAAAACAATATATCGGGGAACAGGCGCTGGCAGCAGAATCTGAAAACAAAGCACGGAATAGATGCACAAAAGGGCTGGTATCGTTTTACTTCAAGATTTGCAATTCCGGTGTATGGTCAGGAAAATGTTGTAGAAAGATATAATATTTTCCGGGTTGAAATGTTGATTCGTAACGCGTCTGACGGAAAATTATATTTATACGATATGGTGAATATAAAAAAAGAAACGAGTACCCCGCCTGGGCAATAGCCGTACGGTAACAAACTCGTTTCCTATAAATGTATTCTATTATATAAAAATATATTTGTCAACATTATATTGAATCAGGAGGAAAAGAAATGTTACAGGAAACATATACATTAAGTAACGGAAAACAGATTCCGAAGTTAGGACTTGGAACATGGTTTATTGAGGACAATAAGGCGGTAGAAGCCGTAAAAGAAGCTGTAAAGGCAGGATACCGCCTGATTGATACGGCACAGGCATACGGAAATGAGCGTGGTGTCGGTGAAGGCGTGAGAACCTGCGGCGTGGCAAGAGAAGAACTCTTTGTGTCAAGTAAGGTAGCCGCAGAGCATAAGACTTATGAAGAAGCAAAGGCAGGCATTGACAAAACACTGGAAACCATGGGACTGGATTATCTGGATTTAATGATTATCCATTCACCGCAGCCTTGGGATAAGGTCAACCAGAGCAGTGACCGTTATGTGGAAGGTAACAGAGCCGCATGGAGAGCCTTGGAAGATGCTTATAAAGAAGGAAAATTAAAGGCAATCGGTGTATCGAATTTCCAGATTGGTGATATTGAAAGCCTTGTTGAAATCGCAGAAATCAAGCCAATGGTAAATCAGATTCTGCTTCACATCAGCAATACACCGCTTGAACTGGTAGAATACTGCCAGAAGAACGGCATTACAGTTGAAGCGTATTCACCGATTGCACACGGTGAAATTTTAAATCAGCCGGAAATCAAGGCAATCGCAGATAAATACGGTGTAACCGTTCCACAGCTCTGTATCCGCTATACCATTCAGCTTGGTGCGGTTTCCCTGCCAAAGACAGCCAATCCGCAGCATATGGTAAGCAATGCACAGGTGGATTTTGCAATCAGCGAAGAAGATATGCAGACACTTAAAAACTTCAAGAAGATTGAAAACTACGGCGAAAGCAGCGCTTTCCCGGTATACGGAGGAAAATTATAAAATGAAAAAGCCGTATATCATTTGTCATATGATGACATCTATAGACGGAAGAATTGACTGTGCCATGACATCAAAGTTAAGCGGTGTGTCCGATTACTATGCGACACTGGATAAAATTAATGTGCCGACAACGGTCAGCGGCAGAGTAACTGCAGAACTTGAAATGGCAGAGCCGGGCAAGTTCGCCGCGACAAACCCAGAAATTTACGGACAGGGAAGCTTTTCAAAGAAGGCAGACTGTAACGGTTATGAAGTGATTGTCGATACAAAAGGCACACTGCTCTGGCCGGATGCCGCAGACATGGAGAAACCGTATCTGATTCTGACCGGTGAAAATGTGACAAAAGAGTATTTAGACTATCTGGACGGACAGCATATTTCATGGATTGCCTGCGGAAAGAAAAATGTAGACCTTGTACGTGCCGTAGAGATTCTTTCAGAAAAGTTTCACGTAGAAAGAATGGGTATTGTCGGCGGTCCAAAGATAAATACCGCATTTTTGAAAGCGGGATTATTAGATGAAATCAGTATTTTAATCGGTGCGGGAATTGACGGCAGAGGCGGCATGCCTGCGGTATTTGACGGACTGGAAATGAGCCATGATGTGACGGCATTAAAGCTTACGGACATTCAGAAATTTGACAGCGGTGCCGTGTGGATACGGTATGCAGTGTAATGTATTCCGGATTTGAGATAGCAGAAATCTGTAAAATGTGATAAAATAGCGGTGCAAAGGGCGTAAAGCTTTTATGCACCGCTTTTTTGCGGCAAAATTACCGGTAGAGGGAGCATTTTGCAATACGATTTTAAAAAGAGGATTGGCAGTTATGGTAAAGATAGATTTGATTACAGGATTTCTGGGTTCAGGCAAGACAACATTTATCAAAAAATACGCACAGTATCTGATGTCACAGGGATTTCATATCGGAATTCTTGAAAATGATTACGGCGCAGTCAATGTCGATATGATGCTGTTGCAGGATTTAATGGGAGAACAGTGCGAATTGGAAATGATTTCGGGCGGCTGTGATAAAGAAACGCATATCCGCCGTTTCCGTACAAAGCTGATTTCAATGGGGATGTGTGGCTATGACCGTGTGATTGTCGAGCCTTCCGGTATTTTTGATGTGGACGAATTTTTTGACGTACTGCATGAAGAACCGCTGGATAACTGGTATGAGATTGGTAATGTAATAGCGGTCGTTGATGCTGAACTTGAAAATGAACTGTCGGCGGAGGCAGATTATCTGCTGGCTTCGGAAGCCGCCAATGCCGGAAAGATTCTTTTAAGCCATGCAGACGAAGCAGACGGAGCGCAGATAGAACAGACGATTGCACATTTAAACCGTGCCATGGCGCAAATCGGCTGTAAAAGAAGATTTGACACGGAGATTGTAAAAAAGGGAACGATACAGCTTACCAATTCGGATTTAGAAAGCTTTTCCCGGTGTGGATATGTCTATGAAAATTATCAGAAAATGGATTTATCGGAGCAGAACGGTTTTCAATCGCTTTATTTTATGAACAGCACAATGTCGAAAGAAACATTAAAAGCGGCAGTAAAAAAGCTGTTTGAAGATGAAAACTGCGGCAATATTTTCAGAATAAAAGGATTTTTAAAAGCAGACAATGACAAGTGGCTGGAATTAAATGCCACACATAGCAAAATCACTTTACAGCCGATAGCCGAGGGGCAGGATGTACTGATTGTAATCGGGGAGCGATTGAACAAAGAAGCGGTTGAAAGTTATATACAAAGTGATAGATTCCGCATGTAAGACAGATATCATGAAGATTTCTGCCCGCATTATCATGAATTGTAAAATCTAAAATGTGTGTATAGATATTGTTGTCAAGCAGAGTATAAAAATATGAGCTATCATAAAAAGACTGTGAATTTAACGGTTCAATATACTCCCGATTCCGGGGACATATCAAAAGCCGTTAAGACACAGTCTTTATTTTTACAGACTTATTATTCTGTTTATTATTAATACTGAATGACACCAAACTGCGCCAGTGTATAGAAAACTAAAATAATTAAAAGCAGTACCGGTGCGATATAGCGGATCATCATGCGGTAAATATTTTTGCGCTTGAAGGTTTCGCCGTTTTTGGTGGCTTCTGCAATAATGTAATCGGCGCCGACAAACCAGCCAATCATAATGCAGGTTAAAAATGCAACAACCGGCAGCAGTATACTGTTACTGATAAAATCACAGAAAGTCAGGAAATCCATGCCAAAGATTGTAAATCCGGACCATATACCGTTGCCTAAAGAGCATGGCACACCGAGCAGAATGGAAAACAGTACAATACCGATACAGCATTTAATACGGCTCAGCCCAAAGCGGTCCATCATCATCGAAACAATTGCTTCCATGACAGATACGGAACTTGTCAGTGCGGCAAACAATACCAGTGTAAAAAAGAGTGCACCCATAAAACGTCCCCCTGCCATTTGTGAAAAGACCTTCGGCAGTGTAATAAACATCAGTCCGGCGCCACCCTGTGACATTCCGGCTTCTCCGCTGAAAATGTATACGGCAGGAACAACCATCAGTCCGGCAAGCAGGGCAATAACCGTATCAAAAATTTCAATCTGATTGACAGATTTTACCATGCTGACATCGTCACGTGTGTAAGAACCATACGTAATCATAATGCCCATTGCAAGGCTCATGGAATAAAACATCTGCCCCATTGCGGCACAGACGGTTTTCAATGAAAACTTTGAAAAATCCGGTAACAGGTAATATTTTAATCCGGCGGCAGAACCAGGCAGTAATACAACGTAAATGCAGATAACAACTGCAAGAATGACTAAAACCGGCATTAAAACACGGCTGACATTTTCGATTCCTTTTTCAACTCCACACACGACAATCAATGCGGTCAGTGCAAGGAAAATAAAAAAGAAAATAAGTGGTGCGTATTCCTGACTGATAAAGTTTGAAAAAAACGAAGTTTCTGCGGCGGCTTCATTTTGTCCGGAGATAAATACAGCCATGTATTTTGTTACCCAGCCGCCGATTACGCAGTAATACGGCAGGATAATAACCGGAATGATAAAAGCAATCGGTCCGATAAATCCAAATTTTTTATGCACTTTTGCATAGGCTCTTGTAGGACTTAATTTGGTTTTCCGTCCGATTGCAATTTCGGTGGTCATGAGTGTAAATCCAAACGTCAGTGCCAATATAATATAAACTAAGATAAAAATGCCACCGCCGTACTGTGCAGCCAGATAAGGGAACCGCCACATATTTCCGAGTCCGACAGCACTTCCTGCGGCGGCAAGTACGAATCCAAGCCCGCCGGTAAAGCTTCCTCTATGTTTCTTTTCCATAAAACCTCCATTATTGAATCAAATTATTGTTGTTGAATGCTGATACTGCCCAAAGACAGTTTACAAACAGATTATTATCATAACAGAAGCGTGAAAAATGTGCAAGCACAGGTGCGTAAAATATTAAGGATTTATAAAAATAATAAAAAAATAAAGGAAGACTTGACTTTAAGTGAACTTTAAGTTGTATGCTATAAATAACAAAAAATGACTACGCAGCATTACTATGGCTGTGGAATGGAGGAATTTATGTATTTGGAAAAGATTCAGTCACCTGAAGATGTAAAAAAATTAGATGTAGAACAGTTAAAGGTGCTTGCAGGCGAAATGCGCCAGGCACTGATTCAGAAGTTAAGTATCCACGGCGGACATGTCGGTCCGAACCTTGGTATGGTTGAAGCCACAATTGCCATGCACTATGTGTTTGATTCGCCAAAGGATAAAATGGTATTTGACGTTTCACATCAGAGTTACTGTCATAAAATGCTGACAGGACGTGCAGCTGCATTTTTAGAGGAAGCAAAATATGATGATGTATCGGGATATTCTGAGCCGTCCGAGAGTGCACACGACTTTTTCTGCATCGGACATACGTCAACTTCAGTCAGTCTTGCCTGCGGTCTTGCAAAGGCGAGAGATCTGACAGATGAAAATTATAATGTTATTGCAGTCATCGGTGACGGTTCTTTAAGCGGTGGCGAAGCACTGGAAGGACTGGATTTTGCAAAGGAATTAAACGGCAATCTGATTGTGGTTGTCAATGATAATGAAATGTCTATCGCAGAAAACCACGGCGGTTTATATGAAAATTTAAAGTTGTTACGTGATACAAAAGGGCAGGCTGAATGCAACATTTTTAAGGCAATGGGCTTAAATTATGTTTTTGTGGAAGACGGCAATGATTTGACACAGCTTATTGACGCATTTAAAAGGGTCAAGGATTCTAAGGCGCCGGTTGCAGTGCATATCCATACATTAAAGGGTAAGGGATATACATTGGCAGAAGAAAACAAGGAAAGTTGGCACTGGCATATGCCATTTGATATTGAAACCGGCAAAACAAAAGGAAATTATGACGGTGGAGAAGATTACGGTACGTTGACCGCAGATTATCTGTTACAGAAAATGAAAGAAGACGCTTCTGTTGTAGCAATTACTTCCGCAACACCGACGGTTTTTGGTTTTACAAAGGATAAGAGAGAGCAGGCGGGAAGACAGTTTGTGGATGTAGGTATCGCGGAGGAACATGCGGTTGCACTTGCATCAGGTCTGGCAACGGGCGGTGCAAAGCCGGTTTATGGTGTGTACAGCACATTTTTACAGAGATGTTATGACCAGTTATCACAGGATTTATGTGTCAATAACAGTCCTGCAACAATTCTGACATTTTGTGCTTCCGTATACGGAATGAACGATATTACCCATATCGGATTTTTCGATATTCCGATGATTGCAAATATTCCGAATTTAGTATACCTTGCACCGACCTGTAAGGAAGAATATTTTGCAATGCTTGACTGGGCAGTAGAGCAGAAAGACCACCCGGTAGCGATCCGTGTACCTGCAACAGGTGTGGCAACTTCCGGCAGACCGGTTGATGCGGATTACAGCACATTAAATCGCTATGAAGTTACAGAAAAAGGCAGTAAAGTGGCAATTCTTGCATTGGGTGATTTCTATACATTAGGCGAGGAAACAGCAGAACTTTTAAAGAAATCCGGTATCCATGTAACACTGATTAATCCGAGATTTATCACAGGCTTAGATAGTGAACTGTTAGAAAATCTGAAAGCAGAACACAGTATGGTTGTGACACTTGAAGACGGCGTGTTAGACGGTGGTTTCGGTGAAAAAATCGCACGTTTTTACGGTGCTTCGGATATCAAGACCTTAAACTTCGGATTAAAGAAGGAATTTTTAGACAGATATAATGTCGAAGATGTCTTAAAGGCAAATCATCTGACACCGGAGCAGATTGCAGAGGATATTCAGGCAGTGATGTAAGGTAATTGACAGAATAGATGATACCCCGGTAATATATCAGGCGGTTGGGCTTATATATTACTGGGGTGTTTTTGTATTGACAATAAAAAGGCTCTTTGTCAAGAGTGGAGGTTAAAAAGCAGGCTTATTTCATCTCAAAGGGAAAGAGATTTTGTAAATAGTAACTATGACGATATTAAGCAGGTATTTAGTATTTGGCTTTGTATGAATATGGATTCTAACAGTATGAGCCATATACATTTTGTTAAAGATGAAATGTTAGAACCGTATGATTGGAAAGGAAAATATGCATAAGATAGGCTATACATCAAATCAGATAGCTGATGCTGTCGGAATAAGTTTAGCGGCTGTTGAAACAATTATAAATGAACAGAAAAAAGCAGTAAAAGCGTAAAATAAAACCAATCCGCCGATTCAATCACAATAAAAAGAATCGGTGGACTGGTTTAACTTTTGCCTTTAATTCTGCATAAACGCTTTCATAATATTCACTTCTTTTGCAGTCTTTAAAATAGACTCCTGCTGCATTTTCAGATACAGTTCCAGTGCTTTGACTTCCTTTTCGGAAAAGCCGTCATTGGAAATAATCGTGCAGTCCGGAATTTTACCATCGGCACTTTTTCTGCCTTCGCTAAACAGTACGAAAGCTGTCGGTTTGCCGTCTTTTTGAAAAATCTGCGAAATAGACATGTTCATTTTACCGTTCATAAGCATACATTCCTTTGCTATATTTATTATATTGTTCTGCGTAACAGCCTGTATGGAATTGTCGAATCCAAACAGCATTTAATTAAAAATATTATAGCAGAACATTTTACAAGAAGCAAACTTAAAACAAAGAAAATCAACTCAAAATAGCTTTTCTAAAATGAAAATTAATGTTATAATAACATGAAATATTTTCGTTCCGGGGACTGAAAAAATCGGTGAAAAGCCGGAACAGCAGGAGGATTGTGGTGAAAAGAGGAAAAAAACGAATTATCGGACTGGTTATATTTGCAGTGGCAGTGGCGCTGATTGCAGGATATATAAAATTTTTTAACGGAACATTTTTATACATTTCGACAGGTTTAAAAGATGATGTCGTATTAAAAGCAGGCAATTCAAAAGCCTACACATGGGAGGCAGATATTCTGCTTTCCGATGCGAAAAAGGAATATGAAAATGTTTTCGGAAGCGGTGTGTGGAGTCAGAGCATGGAAGGTGTCAACATGGATGACTATGTAAAGGAACAGGTGCGCTCCAAGTTAATCCGCGTAAAATGTATGAATCTTTCGGCAAAGGAAAAGGGGGTTGTGCTTTCACGTACCCAGAAAGATGCCGTAAGCAGTGCGGCAGATACATTTTTTAATGCACTGACACAGGAGCAGGTTTCAGCGTTAAATGTAACAAAAGACCAGATTGAAAAAATGTTTACGGAGTTTGCAATTGCAGATACATTATATGACGATGTAACTTCGCAGATTAATACGGAAGTCAGCTCCGATGATGCAAGAGTGATTACAATACAGTACATCTGTGCGGGTTCCAAGTCGGACATTTCTTCCGCAAAAGAGCGTTTGGATAACGGAGAGTCGTTCTATTCCGTAGCAAAGGATTTTGGCGGGGAAGAAGAATCCGAAACAGAATGCAAGCGCGGTGAAATGGAACAGGCATTTGAAACGGCAGCCTTTAATTTAAAGACAGGCGAAACCAGCAGTATTGTTGAAGCAGGCGGAAAATATTACATTATCCGCTGTACCAGTGACAATGAAAAGTCCAAAACGGAAGCTAATAAAACGGCGCTGATGGATGAAAAGAAGCTGGAATATTTTAACAGTGTCTTTGAAAGCTATGAAGCTTCTAAGTATGTGGAAATGAATAAGAAGGTCTGGAACAGCAAGAAGACCGCCAATGCCACAGAACTGCCGGTAAGCTTTGAAACAGTTTTTAATGAGCTGGTAAAATAAATTACGTATTTGTAATGTGATTCTGACAGCAAAGATATTTAAAAGATAAAAAATATAAAATAGAAATAAGAAAAAGAATGGAGAAAATCATGGCAGAAAAGAAATATGATGCGTCCAGTATTTCCATTTTGGAGGGGCTGGAAGCAGTCCGCAAACGTCCCGGCATGTATATCGGAAGTGTCGGAACAAAGGGGCTGAATCATTTAATCTATGAAATTGCGGATAATGCGGTCGATGAACATCTGGCAGGATACTGTACGCAGATTGACGTATCATTAAATAAGGACGGCACGGCAACAATTAAGGATAATGGACGAGGAATTCCTATTGGGATTCACCCGAAGGCAGGAATCCCGGCAGTGGAGGTTGTCTTTACGATTCTGCATGCGGGTGGCAAGTTCGGTGACGGTGGATATAAGATTTCAGGTGGACTTCACGGTGTAGGTGCATCTGTTGTCAATGCACTTTCAGAATGGCTGGAGGTTGAAATTCACGTAGACGGCGGCATATACCGTCAGCGTTATGAGCGCGGTAAAGTGATGTATCCGCTTGAAAAGACCGGTACCTGCCGAAAGAGCGATACGGGAACGACAGTTACTTTCCTGCCGGATAAAGAAATTTTTGAAAAAACACGTTTTAAAGCCGATTCTATTCAAAGCCGTCTGCATGAGACGGCTTATTTGAACCCCGGACTGACGATTCATTTTACGGATAACCGCATTGAACCGGCAGCAGAAGCAACATATCATGAGCCGGACGGCATTAAGGCATATGTAAAGGACTTAAATACAGGCAAAGAGCCGGTGCAGGATATTGTGTATTATAAAAAGAGCGAAGACGGCATTGAAGTGGAAGTTGCATTCCAGTATGTCAATGAATTTGAAGAAAATATTTTAGGCTTCTGCAACAACATTTATACACAGGAGGGTGGAACGCACATCACCGGTTTTAAGACGAAATTTACCATGGTCATGAACCAGTATGCGAGGGAGCTTGGTATTTTAAAGGAAAAAGACCAGAATTTCACCGGTGTTGATGTCCGCAACGGTATGACGGCGATTGTAGCAGTGAAGCACCCGGCGCCGCGTTTTGAAGGACAGACAAAGACCAAACTGGACAACCCGGACGCGGGAACGGTAGTAAGTTCCGTGACAAATGACGAAATCCAGCTTTATTTTGACAAACATCTAGACGACTTGAAGGCTGTGCTTGCCTGCGCAGAAAAGTCTGCAAAAATCAGACGTGCCGAAGAAAAGGCAAAGACCAATATGCTCTCAAAGCCGAAATTTTCGATTGACAGCAACGGAAAGCTGGCAAACTGCGAAAGCCGTAATGCGGAGGAATGTGAAGTCTTTATTGTCGAGGGAGATTCTGCCGGTGGTTCGGCAAAGACAGCGAGAAACAGACGGACACAGGCAATTCTGCCAATTCGTGGTAAGATTTTAAATGTAGAAAAAGCAAGTATTGATAAGGTTCTTGCAAATGCGGAAATCAAGACGATGATTAATTCTTTCGGCTGTGGTTTTCTTGAAGGCTACGGCAACGACTTTGATATCAGCAAACTGCGTTATCATAAAATTATTTTAATGACCGATGCCGATGTGGACGGTGCACATATTGATACACTGCTGTTGACATTTTTCTACCGCTTTATGCCGGAGCTGATTCAGCAGGGACACGTATACCTTGCAACGCCGCCGCTTTACCGTGCCGAGTTAAAGAAAAAGGAAAAAGGCGCAAAGGCGGGAACAGTCGAATACCTGTATGATGACAAGGCACTTGAAAAGTACAGAAAGAAGCATCCAAGCGGCTCATTTTCATTACAGCGTTACAAAGGTCTGGGAGAAATGGATCCGGAACAGCTTTGGGAAACTACGCTGAATCCTGAAACGCGTATTTTAAAACAGGTTGAAATCGAAGATGCCAGACTGGCAACAGAGGTAACTTCGATGTTAATGGGCAGTGAAGTACCGCCGCGTAAGCAGTTTATCTATGCACATGCAGACGAGGCGGAAATTGATGCGTAGAGCATTTTGGGTATAGTAAATAAAACGATATGATTTAATAAATATAATCAGCAGAATTTAATAAATTCAGTTCATTGTTTTTTGAAATGAAAAGATAATAAAAACTGATTTTCAAATGCAGAGATAATAAGAACTGAAAAATCAAGAGGAGAATAAAATGGCAGAGCAGATAGTAAAGACCGAGTATTCCGAGGTCATGCAGAAGTCCTATATCGACTATTCCATGAGTGTCATCACAGCCAGAGCGCTTCCTGATGCCAGAGACGGATTAAAGCCGGTACAGCGGCGTGTTTTGTATGCAATGGATCAGCTGGGCTTAAATTATGATAAACCACACAGAAAGTCGGCACGTATTGTCGGTGACACAATGGGTAAGTATCACCCGCACGGCGACAGTTCCATTTATGAAACGCTGGTCGTATTGTCGCAGGACTTTAAAAAGGGCATGGCACTGGTGGACGGACACGGCAACTTCGGTTCAATCGAAGGGGACGGTGCCGCCGCCATGCGATATACGGAAGCCAAGTTAAAGAAATTTACGCAGGACGTCTACCTTGCGGATTTGGATAAAAATGTCGTCGATTTTGTACCGAACTTTGATGAAACGGAAAAGGAACCGGCAGTGCTTCCGGTCAGAGTGCCGAATCTTTTAGTAAACGGTGCGGACGGTATTGCAGTCGGTATGACAACCAATATCCCGACACACAACCTCGGCGAAGTGGTTGACGCGGTCTGTGCGTATATGGACAATGAGGAGATTACGACCAAAGAACTTATGCAGTATTGCATCGGTCCGGATTTTCCGACCGGCGGTATCGTCATCAATAAAAGTGAGCTGGAACAGATTTACGAAACTGGAAACGGTAAAATCAAGCTGCGCGGCAAGGTCGAATTTGAACCGGCGGCAAAACGCTCGGAGCGTGACAAGCTGGTTATTACAGAGATTCCATACACCATGATCGGTGCGAATATCGGAAAATTTATTTCCGATGTGGTAGACTTGATTGAAACAAAGAAAATTACAGATGTCGTAGATATTTCCAATGCTTCTTCCAAAGAAGGTATTCGCATTGTGCTAGAATTAAAGAAAAATGCGGATGTGGAATATTTAAAAAATGTATTATATAAAAAGACAAAGCTTGAAGATACGTTTGGTGTCAATATGCTTGCGATTGTTGACGGAAGACCGGAAACACTGGGCTTGAAGCAGATTATCAAACACCATATTGATTTCCAGTATGAGATTGCAACCCGTAAATATACGACCCTTTTAAATAAGGAACTTGACAATAAGGAAATCAAAGAGGGGTTAATCAAAGCCTGCGATATTATTGATTTAATTATTGAAATCCTGCGCGGCAGTAAGAATTTAAAAATGGCAAAGGACTGTCTTGTAAACGGCAATACCGAGGACATTCAGTTTAAATCCGAAGCTTCAAAAAAGCAGGCGGCAGGGTTGAATTTCACGGAACGTCAGGCACAGGCAATTTTGGAAATGCGCCTGTACAAGCTGATTGGACTTGAAATTCTTGCATTGCAGAAGGAATATGAAGAATGTCTGGAAAAAATTGCAAAATACGAGCGCATTTTAGGCAGTAAAAAAGAAATGGCAAAGGTCATTAAGGCAGATTTACTCAAAATCAAGAAAGAATACGCACTGCCGAGAAAAACGCAGATTGAAGATGCCAAGGCGGTTGTATTAGAGGAGAAAAAGGTGCAGGAGCAGGAAGTGATGTTTATTATGGACCGCTTCGGCTATGCAAAGACCATTGATATGTCGGCGTATGAAAGAAATAAGGAGGCGGTACATAATGAGAACCGCTATGTATTCTCTTGCATGAATACCGATAAAATCTGCATTTTCACGGACAACGGCAGTCTGCATCAGATTAAGGTGCTGGATATTCCATTTACGAGATTCCGTGACAAGGGAACGCCGATTGACAATCTGGGCAACTATGACAGCAGTGGTGAAAATATCCTTTATCTGACACCGTTTGAACAGTTAAAGGGTAAAAAAATGCTGTTTATGACAAAACTGGGTATGGCAAAGCTGGTGGACACCTCAGAATTTGAAGTCAGTAAACGTACCGTAGCCGCGACCAAATTACAGGAAGACGATTTACTGGTCGGCATCTATGTGACCGATGCGGTAAAAGAAGTTTTCTCAAGGTTTTCACTGGACGGGGAAGTCAAAGAAGAAGAAATGATTGTGAGCAGTCAGCATGTTATCGTGCAGACAGCGGACGGATACTTTTTACGCTTCCCGCTTTCAGATGTGCCTGAAAAGAAGAAGGGTGCGGTCGGTGTGCGCGCAATCAAACTGACCGGAAAAGATACGGTCGAAGATGTGTATCTGCTTACACAGGGAGATGAACTCACGATAGAATACCGTGGTAAAAACGTAGACTTTGCCCGATTAAAAATGGCGCATAGGGATACGAAAGGAACGAAAATACGAGTCTGAAAAATAATCTGCTGTACCTCAACGTGTTACTTGACTTCGGTACAGCAGATTATTTTTTCTGTGTAGTGGGTGGCTGAGGTTGTACGGAGGAGAGGTCGGGAGTAATGGTGTGTCGGGAATGGAAAGTATGAAATATGATATATAGTATTAGAGTCCGCGTAATCAGGCATTCTGCCTGATTTTTGCGGACTCTTTTTGACGGATATTATCACCATAAAACGGAGATATTTATCTGATTTAGTCATTTAACAAATATTCTTCATATTTTTCAATAACCTGCTTCATGACATCAGGTCCCGGAGCGCCGAGGGTCAGACGTTTTTCAACGCAGGTCTTTAAGCTGATGGCATCGTAAATATCCTGTTCAAATACAGGACTGATTGCTTTGTATTCGTCTAATGTAAGGTCATCTAATGCGATTCCCTTTTCGATACAGGTTAATACAAGCTGACCGACAATGCCGTGGGCATCGCGGAACGGAACACCTTTTTTTACAAGGTAGTCAGCAGCATCTGTTGCATTGGTAAAACCGTGCTTTGCGCTGTCTTCCATGCGCTTCGGATTAAAACGCATTGTGGCGATCATGCCTTTAAACAGGCTGACACAGCCCTTTACCGTATCAATCGCATCAAAGGAGAGTTCCTTATCTTCCTGCATATCCTTATTGTAAGCAAGCGGAATACCTTTCATGGTTGTCAGCAGGCTCATTAATGCGCCGTAGACACGTCCAGTCTTTCCACGGACGAGTTCTGCAATATCCGGGTTTTTCTTCTGCGGCATGATAGAACTGCCGGTGCTGTATGCGTCATCTAACTCAATGAATTTATATTCATTGGAATTCCAGATACAGATTTCTTCTGAAAAACGGCTTAAATGCATCATAATCGTAGAAAGTGCATTTAAAAATTCAATCAGATAGTCACGGTCAGAAACAGAATCCATACTGTTTAAAGTTGGACCGTAAAAATCAAGCAGGCTGGCAGTCAGTTCACGGTCAAGCGGATAAGTCGTTCCGGCAAGTGCGCCTGCGCCGAGCGGGCAGTAGTTCATTCTTTCGTAAATGTCATGCAGGCGGCTTCTGTCACGCTTAAACATTTCAAAATAAGCGCCGAAGTGATGTGCAACCGTAACCGGCTGTGCCTTTTGTAAATGTGTAAAGCCCGGCATATAGGTTTCGGTATTTTCCTTCATGATTTTTAAAATCACTTCCATTAGTTCTTTGACTTCCTGATTGACGTTTAAGACCTCATCACGTGTATAAAGGCGCATATCCAGTGCAACCTGGTCGTTACGGCTTCTTCCGGTGTGCAGCTTTTTGCCGGTGTCACCAATGCGCTCAATCAGAGTTGCTTCCATAAAGGTATGAATATCTTCATATTCGTCTGTAATTTCAAGCTTACCGCTTTCAATATCGGAAAGGATTCCGTTTAATCCGTCAACAATTTTTTTGCTTTCGTCTTCTGAAATGATACCCTGTTTTCCGAGCATTGTTGCATGGGCAATACTGCCGCGGATATCCTGTCTGTAAAATTTCTGGTCAAAAGAAATAGAAGCGTTAAAGTTATTTACAAGCTGGTCCGTTTCCTTTGTGAATCGTCCTCCCCAGAGTTTCATAGTGTCCTCCATTCTGCCGTTTTGGCGCTGTAATTTTGTGTAAGTTTTTAAGTAATGCTTATTTGGTATCGTCCGTAATATCCATATTTTCAAAATCATCTAAAGTGTCAATATCTACCGGAGGGGCAGTATCTTGTTTTATTTGATTAATGTCGGACTGTGTCATGATAACTTTTGTCTTGCGGTGCATGAATAATGTGTCTGTTTCAGAAAGATATTCCTGAAGCAGCGGTGGAAGTTTTGTGGTGTCAATCTTTCCATTAACCCGGTATTTTCCGAATAAATGTACCGCAACTAATATAATAATGCATAAAAGTGTAATTATGCAACCCTTAATCAGATTTACCGGCATATATTTTAGTACAATTGTGTGTTCTCCGGCTGAAACAGAAACTGCAAGCAGGGCATCTTTTACTGCATAAGTATTCACTTTTTTACCGTCTATATAAACACTCCAGCCGCCGTCATACGGAATTGAAAACAGCATTGTGCTGTTGCTTTGTGCCGTTACGGTGCCTTTTATTTTCGTATCAGAGTGTGAAGTGATGTTTAATCCGCCGTTATTTAAAATGTTATAGGCGTTGATAAAACGTTCTTCTTCTAACGTATAAACGGAAAGACCCATTGGGGTATCGCCGTATACTTCAATGGAATCGGCAGTTGTAACATAGCCGATGTCAATTAAATGATTGCCGTTTTTTAATCCGGAGTAGTTATTGACCGATCCGTTGACTTTAACACCGACAGAATCGACATTTGTACCGGATACGGCAAGATACATATGACCGTTTTTAATCGGTTCAATATTAACATCTGTTTCCGATGTATATTCGTAAGTCAGCGTAAAGACATTGGCAATGCCTGTGGCAGCCTTAATCAGGCTGTTCTGGCTTTCAATGCCGTTATACATCGAACTGGTTGTCCATTCATCTTCAAAATTCGTCGGTACGAGATAACCCAGTGGCAGTGTATAATTATTTTTATAAATAAATTCACCGTCACTTCCGGTCACATACTGTAATAGCCGGCTTTCTGCCAGGTGCTGGTTACTGATAACATATTTTACGGAAAACAAAGAATTCGTTACCATGGTAGCACCTTCATATCCATACGCATTGGTTGAATGTTCAAATCCGAGATAACCGAATAAATCGGAAATGCCTGCGTTGGAGGTTGATGAAAATGTTGCAAGAGAGTGATAATTGTGCCATGCCCCGTCATTTTTGGAGCGCGCGCCCGTTATCTTATCCATGCGGTAAAAGGTGGAATCCGATGCGGCAATCGTATCGGTAACCGTTTTCACGGCATCGTAATCGAGCAGATAAGCGGTACGGTTCGTTGTGCCAAGACCTGTTGATTCCATATTCATCGTACATTCAATGATGCTGACGGCAAATGCTGCAAATAAAATAACCGGAATTTTAAAGCTTGTCCGGCGGTGAAGCTGAATCAGCAAGGCATAAGCTAAGATAAATGCACCGCTGATATAAACGCTCTTTGCATCGTAAGTGCTGTCTGTCGTAAACATCTGCTCAATTACAAATAAAAGTCCGACAGCAATCCACACAGCCGCTGCCAGCTGTTTGTCTGTTGTTTCTTTTAAATAGTAAAAGGCTTCAAATGCCATCGTCAGCACAAAGAAAACGTAGATAAAGGACTGACGGCATGGCAGGCTGTTCGGATAATGGAATCCGTGCCAGATGAAATTAAAAATGTTAATGTTAAATGCCAGCAAAAAGACCAGTAAAATACAGAATTTTCCGATACGTTCTCTTGGCTGAATCTTTTTATTCATGGCATATAGCGGAATCAGTAAAAAGATAAAGACACCGCAGTAAATGTTCGGATAGTGGTCCAGTCCCAGATGTACCGGAATGTTTATCAATTGTCTGGTAAGCATTTCAAGCATGGAAAAATACACGCTTAACGTTTTCGGGAAAGACACGTCACTGGAAGCGGATAACGAGAATGTATACAGCTCCGGCAGTAACAGACAGGCAGACAGGCCGCCCGCAAGCAGGGAGTATACGCACCAGTGAATAAATTTCTTTAAATAAATGCGCAGATGGCGTGTGCCGTTGTAAGAAACCATTAAAACAATGAAATACAATACAACTGCCATACATACCATGATTGCAATATAGTAATTGGTGAAAATGCAAAGTCCGAGACTGATACAGTACAGCAGGCATTTATTTTCATTGACCAGACGTTCCAGTCCCAGCATAATCAGCGGTACTAAAATAACGCAGTCCAGCCACATAATATTCCAGCTGTATGCGGCAACGAAGCCGGAGAGTGCATAAAATGTTCCGAATAATGCAATCGAACAGCTTTTTGTGTGAAAATGCTTTGCAATATAATATGCAAAGGAGACAGAAGCTGCTGCCAGCTTTACAATAATCATTGCATTCATGATTTCAATCATGGAACGCTGCGGAAACAGTGCAATCAGCCAGTTGGCAGGACTTGCAAGATAGTAGGCAAACAGGGAAGTGAAATTCGTTCCCATGCCGATATCCCATGAGTAGGTCAGGCTTTCGCCGCTTCGGATTTTATGCCAGAATTCCGAAAAAAACGGTGCATACTGATGATACATATCAGAACGCAGATAGCAGTTTGAACCAAATGGGAAAATGTCGCGCACATAATACAGTGCAGCCAAAATAATAACCGGAATCAGAAATGCCATTACAAAGGTAATATTACCGCTTGGAATGGAACCGTTCTCATCATCCAGCAGTGAAAAATGAAATCTTTTCTTAGTGTCAGCCTTTGCTGACTTGATTTTCTTTGACAAGATGTGCCTCCTCGAATCATAATAATAATTTATTTTACTATAATGGGAAATTTCTGTAAACATTTTGTTAAATAAAATGTTTCTGGTACTTTCGTTTGTTTTGTGATTTTCTGCTTGTAATCTACGATTGATTTCGGTAAAATAAAAAATGAGCACAAAGGGGGCTTTATACTTGTAAAAAATAAAGTATAAGGAGATGTGGTCAATGAAAAAAGAACAGGTTATTAAAGCTGCTGCCATTGCAGCCGTAATTTTAATTTCAGGTGTGTTTTATACAGTAAAACAGCAATCTGAAACCGGGGCAGCAAAGGCAGCGGTTGTGCATACGGAAGAATCTGTTACACAGGAAGAAACAGAAAACACACAAAATGTAACCGGGCAGGAAGAACAGAAAGCACTTTGTTACGTATATATCTGTGGGGCGGTTGTAAGTCCCGGTGTATATGAAGTTCCGGAGCATACAAGAATTTATGAAGTTGTTGAACTGGCGGACGGTTTTACGCCGGAAGCAGATGATACGGTATTAAATCTTGCAGAAAACGTGTTGGACGGGCAGAAACTCTATATTCCCAAGCAGGGAGAAGTAACAGAAAAAGCAGATACGGCACAGGATGTGCAAGGTGTGGGGAAAGTGAATATTAATACAGCAGATAAAACGGCGTTGATGACACTTCCAGGAATCGGAGCGTCTAAAGCGGAGGATATTATACAATACAGAAAAGAAAACGGGTCTTTTCAAAAAATTGAAGATATTAAAAAAATTTCCGGTATTAAAGATGCTGCGTTTAACAAAATCAAAGAGTTGATTTGTGTTTGAGAAAACCTGCAGGCCGGAGGGATGAGGAGAAACATGGCAAACAAAGTTTTAGTAGTGGATGATGAAAAGCTGATTGTAAAGGGATTAAAATTTAGTCTGGAACAGGATGGCATGCAGGTAGAATGTGCATATGACGGAGAGGAAGCACTGGAATGTGCCAGAAAGAATTCATATGATATGATTCTTTTAGATATTATGCTGCCAAAAATGGATGGCATGGAAGTGTGCCAGCAGATACGTGAATTTTCAGATGTTCCGATTATTATGCTGACTGCAAAGGGTGAGGATATGGACAAGATTCTCGGTCTGGAATACGGTGCAGATGACTATATTACAAAGCCTTTTAACATTTTAGAGGTAAAGGCACGGATTAAGGCAATTTTACGCCGGAATTCAAAGGCATCAGCCAAAACGGAAGCAAGCAGCCGGATTGAAACGGGAGATATGCGTATGGACTGTGACAGCCGCAGTTTATTTATCCATGATAAGGAAGTGTATCTTACGGCAAAAGAATTTGATTTACTGGAATTACTGGTGTTAAATCCCAATAAAGTTTACAGCCGGGAAACACTTCTTAATACGATCTGGGGTTATGACTATCCGGGGGATGCACGGACAGTAGATGTACATGTACGCCGTCTGCGTGAAAAGATTGAAGAAAATCCGAGTGAGCCAAAGTATGTTCATACTAAGTGGGGAGTAGGATATTATTTCAATGTTTAAGAATTTAAAACCGGATCGGTTAAAAATCGTAAAATTTCATAAAAAAAGTCTGCCGGAACTTGTAAGATTGGTTTTTAGAAAACTCAAAAGTGCAAGGGTACGGCTGTTTATGATACTGGCAGTCTTTTCAATTGTGCCACTGTATTTCGTGGATGTCATGATTCCATATTATTACAGAAGCTCCATGATTAAGGATAGAAAGGCAGACCTGCAGACGAAAGCAGCTGTCGTTGCCGGAGAGTATGCGGATTTTGAGTCGCTTGCCGAGGCAGAAAAAGCCGGTATGTATAATCAGATGGTGCGCTACTCCGCATTTGAAACCATGCGTATCCGTGTTATTAATACGAATTTTGTCATACAGTCGGATTCTTATTCTTTTGAAACAGGAAAGACGATTATTAATTCACGTGTCATCAGCGCATGTAATTCCAAAAAGAGTTTTTCAGGATATGATAAAACAACCGGAACAATAGAAGCTGTTGTGCCGCTGTACAATAAAAATAATGAACTCATGGGGGTACTTTCTGTGGGTGTTGATGTTTCCGAGATTGATAAGTTCCAAAGCGAGGTTAGTTACCGTACCGGAATTATCCGAACGGCATTGGTAACGATACTGTTGGCAGGAGCATATATTATATCCAAGCTGTATGGAAAGACATTAAGAAAGCAGTTCCATACGGTCGAGGAAATTGCAAACGGACATACAGAAAAAAGGCTCAGCATAAAAGGTGACACACAATTACAGGATTTTGCCCGCAATTTTAATCTGATTATGGATAAGGCAAGTGTATTAGATGAGAGCCGTCAGGAATTTGTATCTAATGTGTCACATGAATTAAAGACGCCGATTACATCGATTAAGGTGCTGGCAGATTCCCTGAATTTGCAGGAAGATGTGCCGATTGAACTGTATAAGGAGTTTATGCAGGATATTGTCAATGAAATTGACCGCGAAAGTAAAATTATTGACGATCTGCTTTCGCTTGTGCGGATGGACAAGCCGTCCGGTGCGATGAATATTTCGTCTGTGAATCTGAATGAATTAATGGAGATTGTACTTAAGCGTTTAAAGCCGATTGCACAGAAAAAGAATATCGAACTGCTGTTTGAAAGCTTTCGCCCGGTCGTTGCAGAAATTGACGAAGTCAAGTTTACACAGGTTGTATCCAATCTTGTTGAAAATGCGATAAAGTACAACAATTTAGACGGCTGGGTGCATGTAGCCCTAAATGCCGATTATCAGTATTTTTATGTGCGTGTAGAGGATTCGGGAATTGGTATCCCGAAGGAAAATCAGGATATGGTATTTGAACGCTTTTACCGTGTGGATAAGGCACGTTCCAGAGAAACCGGAGGAACGGGTCTGGGACTTGCAATTGTAAAGAAAATTATCCTTATGCACCACGGAACGATAAAAATGCACAGCGAAGAAGATGTAGGAACGACATTTACGGTCAGAATTCCGTTAAATTATGTTCAGTCCGATACAGAACAGGAGGGACGGCTTTCGTGAAAAAAATAGTTGGATATATACTGGTTTTATTGCTGGCTGTCAGTAGTTGTTTTGCGTATACCGGATGTCAGAAAAACACATCGGAAAGCCAGGTGTATAAAGTTTACTATATGAATAGTTCGGCCAATAAACTGGTAGAAAAAACATATAAAACGGAGACATCAGATACGCTGGTGCTGATGCGGGAATTGATGCAGCAGATGAATACACGTCAGAAAAAAGAAGACTGTGAAGTCATTAAGCCGGAGCAGGTCCGTTTAGACCATGTGACTTTTGATTCGTCCAAAAGCACGGCGAATATTTATTTCAGCAGGGAATATAACGAATGTGACAATTCTGTTAAATTGCTTTTAAATGCGGGAATTGTAAAAATGCTCACACAGATTAACGGTGTTTCTTATGTGCAGTTTTATGCGGATGGCAGTGTAGCGGAGTATCCTGACGGAACGCAGATCGGACTGCTGTCCATGGAAGATTTAGTCGATGACTCGAATGAAGCAATGGGAAATATTGAATGGAAGAATCTCAATTTGTATTATGCGGACAAGCTTGGAGATAAACTGGTAAAAACATCGGTTGCAGTCGCTTACAGCAAGAACGTATCCTTGGAAAAAATGGTTGTAGAACGGCTGATTAAAGGTCCTTCTGATACGTCGGTATATGCAACACTGCCAACGGATTTAAAACTGCTCAATATTTCCGTAAGTAACCGCGTGTGTTATGTCAATTTAAGCACGACATTTTTAACGGAAATGGTTAACGTGTCCAATGAAATACCGGTGTATTCTATTGTGAATTCATTGTGTGAACTGGATAGTGTGGATGCTGTTAAAATTATGATTAACGGGGACTCCAGTAAGACATTCCGCGAAAGCATCAGTTTAGATAGTACATTTACATTTAATGAAGCAATTGTAAGTTCATAAATGCATTATGCATAAAACAGGAGGGGATTTTATTAAAAGACCGATGGTATTTGCGGCACTTGTCACGGTATATATTGCGCTGTGTATGACTGCTGCAGGCAAAATATATCTGCTTTGGGGGCTGCTTGTTATGACGGCAGCAGTTTTGGTAATTGTTAAGAGAACAGGCAGGAAATGGACTGTCTGCCTGTCCTTTCTTTTTTCTTTGATTTCTTATGGAATAATCTCTGTCCGGTCAAAACCGGCATCCTTTGATTCCGTTATACAGCAAAAGGCACAAAAAAGTACGGTTACAGGAACGGTCTGTGCCGTGGAACAAAAAGATGGATATGACTGTATTATATTAAAAAATACAACGGTATCCATACAGAATAGCGACAAAACTGAAAATCCGGAAGAAAGAGCAGGAAAGCTTCTTGTATCCATTATTAATACATATTCTGATAAAGGCGGGGTACAGGGGGATGGAAAAATTGTGTCAACAGTTGAGTTTGCACCCGGTGATATGCTTTTAGTGTCCGGAACATTAAAGTGTTTTGAAACTTCACGCAATGAGGGCGGTTTTGATAGCAGAATGTATTACAAATCTATCGGGATTCATTATAAAATGACAGCCGAAGATGTGACGGTGCTTACCAGGAAAAGACAGACGGTAGGCTATTTGTTATCAGAATTACGCTTGAAAATTAAAGAAGTCTATGAACAGATTGGCACAAAAGAAAAGGCAGGTTTGTACAGCTCGATTGTTCTCGGCGACAAGAGCAGTCTGGATGGTGATATTAAAAAGCTTTACCAGCGCAACGGCATTGCACATCTGCTGGCAATCAGCGGACTGCACATATCGCTTGTGGGAATGGCATTATACAGGCTGCTGCGCCGCGCAGGAACGTCATATGTATTTTCTTTTGCGGCAGGAACGCTTTTTATAACCGGATATGTTCTGATGACAGGAAATGCGCTGTCAGGACTGCGGGCATTGGTGATGTGTCTTTTGATGATGTATGCACAGGTGCTAGGAAGAACATATGATATGCTGTCTGCGTTAAGTACAGCAGCAGTGATGTTTATCTGGAATAATCCATACGTGCTGTATAACAGCGGCTTTTTGCTGTCTTTTTGTGCAATATTGGGAATTGCGGTCGTTCTGCCTGCGTTGAAACGTGTTTTTCTGCCGGATCGTCCGCAGAGTAACCATGCAGAAAAACGGTGTTTTATAGATACACTGAGGGATACTGTAAAAGCTTCTTTTTTAACCAGTTTTTCTGTTACGGCAGCAACGCTGCCGGTCATTCTGAATTGTTATTATGAATTTCCTTTATATAGTGTATTTTTAAATCTTCTGGTGATTCCGTTGATGCCGCTTGTCATGTTATGCAGTGTGAGTGCTGGCGTTACAGGACTTTTTTGTAAACCGGCAGGTGTGTTTTTACTGGGAACAGCCCATTTTATTTTAGAATTTTATGAAGTTTTATGCGGAATAGCTGGAAAACTGCCGTATGCAAGAATTGTTGCAGGAAAGCCAAAGCTATGGCAGTGTGTAGTATATCTGTTGGTTTTGGCACTGTTTGTCGTATTATCGCATTTTCCGTCGGATTTTTGGCAGAAACTTCTTTTTAATGCAACGCACAGAAAGAGGAAAGGAGCTGCACATTTTAATAGAATGACAAAAAGCACAGGAAATACAGAGCCTAAAAATACAAGAACTATTGAATCTGAAAAAACAACAAAAGGTGAATGTGCTGCAGAATTAAAAAAATCAGCAGAGAACACAAAAACAGTGAAATATTCAAAGATTGTAAAAAAGTGTGAGTTAATATTTTTAGCTGTTGCTATCATGATTATCATGCTGCCGAAAAAGCCGTCTTTTGAAATTGACATGCTGGACGTGGGGCAGGGCGACGGCATTTATATGATGACACCGGAAGGTGAAACGTATCTATTTGACGGCGGGAGCAGTGATGAGAAAAATCTGGCACAAAATACGCTGGTACCGTTTTTAAAATCCAAAGGTGTTGCGCGGATAGATTATGCACTGGTCAGTCACACCGATACAGACCATATCAGCGGCATTATGGAACTGATGCAGGGAGATGAAATTACTGTCGGGGCAGTGCTGCTGCCGGAGGCATTGAAAAATTGTGATGATGCAAATTACATTAAATTTATCAAGATTGCGCAAGACTGTAATATTCCGGTGTGGCATGTCAAAACCGGAGATTTTGTCGGAAACAGTCAGGTTACGGTGCAGTGTCTTCACCCGGAAATATCATACCACACGGATTCAGTGAATGATATTTCGGCGGTTTACCGGATTGACTATGGAGAATTTTCTATGCTGATGACGGGGGATGCAGGAATGAATGTTGAAAATGAATTGCTGGAAAATGGTGTATTATCGCCGGTTACGATTTTAAAGACCGGTCACCACGGTTCAAAAAGTGCCAGCAGTGAAGCATTTTTAGAGGAAATCCGTCCACAGGCGGCACTGATTTCATGCGGGGTCAATAACCGTTATCACCATCCGTCGGAGGAAGTAATACAGCGTTTAAAAAAAATGGATATACAGACAAAGGTAACGGCGCAGTGTGGTCAGATTACCGTTAAAAGTGACGGAAAAACTTATCGGCTTATGCAGTGGCAATAACGGCAGGAATATGTTATGATTGTTTCTAAAGCGGAAGCAGGCTGCTTAGAAGTGAGGAAAGTGTGAAAAATCCTTAAATCTAAGATTTTTCACAAGACAGATTGATGAGGCAGGTGTCATCAATCTGCCTTATCGCAGGACTGAATAAATTCAGTCCGCGAATCCTCCGGCATTGGAAGGCCTGCGGAAAAGAGAGATTAGTGTGAAAATATGCTTGATAGCATATTTTTCACACAGCACTTTGTGCCGCAGGCGCCACAAAGTCGCTTTTTATCGCAGAGCCAAATAAGATTTGGCTCGCGATTCCTCCGGCATTAAAATGCCTGCGGAATGGAGATTATTGTGAAAGTAATTAATGAACAGATTAAAACAGGGGAGTTTCAGAGCGTATATCTTTTATACGGTGAGGAGGAATATTTAAAAAAGCAATACCGTGATAAGTTAAAAAAGGCAATCAGCGGGGACGATACCATGAATTATTCTTATTTTGAGGGAAATAAAATCGTGGTAAAAGAAGTGATAGATATGGCAAATACACTGCCGTTTTTTGCAGAGAAGCGGTTAATTGTCATTGAAAACAGCGGCTTTTTTAAATCTTCACAGGAAGAACTGGCAGATTTTATAAAAAATATGCCGGATTATCTTATTTTTGTTTTTGTTGAATCGGAAGTTGATAAGCGAAATAAAGTATACAAGGCAGTCGGCACGGCAGGATATATCTGTGAAATGAAACAGCAGAGCACTTCCGTACTTGTGCAGTGGATTGTAACCCTTTTAAAAAACGAAGGGAAGACCATTGACCGTCCGGCGGTCGATTTGCTGCTGTCCAAAACCGGCGCAGGCATGGATTTAATCTATGCAGAGGTCGAAAAACTGGTCTCATACTGTATCGACAGACCGCAGATAACCGCGGAGGATGTTGAAGCCGTATGTACAACACAGACCACGAGTCGTATTTTTGATATGATTACGGCGATTGCAACCAAAAAGCAGAAGCAGGCATTGGATTTATACTATGATTTACTGCTGTTAAAAGAACCGCCGATGCGTATTTTATATCTGCTTGCAAGACAGTTTAACGGCATTTTGCAGGTCAAGGAATCATTAATGCGTGGCAATGCCAATGCACAGATTGCAAGAGAAATGGGGGTTGCACCGTTTATTGTCGGCAAATATGCCGCACAGGCAAAATATTTTGAAAGCGCACAGATAAAAGAAGCACTCCGGGATTTTGCGGAAATAGAGGAAGCGGTAAAGACCGGTAAAATAGAAGACAAGCTCGGTGTTGAACTGATGATTATAAAATACAGCCAAAAGTAAAAAAAGAAGCAGATGTGAGTGGGTGACAACATCTGCTTCTTTAAAATACATTATAAAATTAAGCCATAGCGTTTACAGCTTTTGTAATGCGGGAAACCTTTCTTGCAGCTGTGTTCTTGTGGTAGATACCCTTAGAAGCAGCCTTAGAAATTTCGCCGATAGCAACTGGTAATGCAGCTTCAGCAGCAGCCTTATCGCCTGCAGCAACAGCAGCGTCAACCTTCTTTACATAAGTCTTAACTCTAGACTTAACAGCCTTATTTCTATCAGCTCTGATCTGACTTGTTAAAACTCTCTTCTTAGCAGATTTGATGTTAGCCAATCCGTACACCTCCAAAAAAATTATATTTAAAAGATTAATCTGTTTTGCATTAAATCCGGACACGGACGTTCTAATGTAAACATACTACTGTATTATAGCGGGAAGGGGAGAGGATGTCAATAAAATTTTCCATTTTTTTAACGGATTTTTAAAAAGATACGACACATACTAGTAATAACTTCTAATGGCAGATAAAAAACTGAACATGAAACTGCCACTTTGTGAGATTAGAAAATGGAGGGCAGTTAAAAATGAAAAATGTATTTGAAATCAGAACAGACCTTGCATTAGAGGTCAATGAGCAGGTTAATAGGGAAAAGGGAAGATTAAAAGGTGTTATTATAAATGAAATGAAGGATAATAAAACAGGGATTAAGGTCACGGTGCTTGAAATTACCGGGAAAGAAGGTGTCAAGGCACTGCACCGTCCGGAAGGAAAGTATATTACAATTGAAGCCGGAAAGCTGGGAACAACCGATGATGAATACAGCCAGCGCACGGCAGTTATTCTTGCCAAAAATCTCGAAGAACTCTTGTCTGGGTATATCCGCGAAAAAGAAAAAGCGACTGTTTTGGTGCTGGGGCTTGGCAATGCTGATGTGACAGCCGATGCACTCGGACCGGATGTTGTAAAAAATATTGAAATTAACCGCCATTATGCAAAGGAAGCCGGTATACAAGTTGCAGTGGCGGGACTGGCACCGGGTGTTATGGCACAGACCGGCATGGAAACGGCGGAACTGGTGCGTGGCGTGGTGCGTCAGTTAAAGCCTGATGTTTTAATTGCAATCGATTCGCTGGCGGCGCGGGACAGCAGCCGCTTAAATACGACAATCCAGTTATCCAGTCAGGGAATTCATCCGGGGTCCGGTGTCGGTAATCACCGTATTGGCATTACGGAAGATGTTGTCGGTGTGCCGGTGCTTGCAATCGGAGTGCCGACCGTGGTGGATGCCCCGACAATTGTCAATGATACGATGGAAAATTTTTTAAAAGCGATTGCACAGTCGAAAGAATTAAAGTCTGTCAGCCGTATTTTTTCAGAATATTCCCCACGGGAAAAATATGAATTGATACGGGAGGTTATTTCACCGGAAATGGTCAATATGTATGTGACACCCAAAGATATTGATGCCAATATTAAGGCAATCGGACATATTCTTGCAAAAGCGATTGATATGGCGTGTGAAGATTTACAGATGGTTGGAATTTAAAGGTATATCCGGCGGCAGAACAGAATAGGATAGTGTTGAACCTGAAAGAGGGTTTAATTAAACAGCCGGAGTTAATGTGAAAAATAACGCTGATGCGCTTATTTTTCACACCACTATTTGTTTTTGAGCGAAAACAAATAGCCATGATTGCAGATGAGAAATCGCCTACGCGAATTTCTCATCGCATCTTCGCGACAAGTCGCTCAGAAATGGGTATTAATATGAATAAAAATAAGTACAGGCTTACAGGGGTTATCGTAATATTTTGTGCGGTGTATAGTGTTTTGATTTTCTGGAATAAGACAAATATGAAGACGGTTCTTACAGAGGTCTGTAAAGAACTGCTGTTACAGACCGGTGTACCGTCCTATGCCTATATTAAAAATGTGGACAATGACGATTTCACATTATTTGAAAATGTAATCAATGATATTTGTCCTATTAATGAGTATTTAATGGCAAATGAAAATACAGGAGCGGTTTACACTGCGGCGGATGGCATTGCACAGGGAAATCCGGCGCAGGATTCGGAAAATACTTCCGGTAAATCTTCCGAAAATGCTGCGGATGTGCAAATCTCAGCTGAGCAGACAGACCGGACGGTACCATCGCAGGAAAATACTTCAAATGCGGCACAGCCGGATAACAGTGCGCAAAATGCAGACACACAGGCACAGCAGGGAGAAAATGCGGATGCCCGCCAGGTTATTTCAAGAAATACGGTAACAGGTACGGTATTTTCTAAAGCCCAGCTATGTGATTTTTCGTTTGTTTCCAAATTCTATACGGTAACAAGCATTACATCGTTGACAGAAAATATTTTAAGACCGGAAGAATTTTTAAATAAAGATTTGTCTATTACAAAGGATGTCACCAAGCCGCAGATTTTGATTTTCCATACCCATTCGCAGGAAACATTTGCAGATTCCGTGGCAGGTGACCCCACAACAACGATTGTGGGGGTGGGCGACTATCTGACAGAGCTGCTGACACAAAAGTACGGTTATCAGGTGATTCATGATACGAGTGTTTACGATTATGTTGACGGTAAGCTTGACAGAAGCAAGGCGTATACATATGCGGAAGAAGGTATTGCAAAGATTTTGCAGGAAAATCCGTCGATAGAGGTTGTGATTGATCTGCACCGGGACGGTGTGGCGGAAACCACGCATCTTTTAACGGAAGTTGATGGCAAAAAAATGGCTAAAATTATGTTTTTTAACGGTTTAAGTTACAGTCGTGTCAATGGGGATATCGGCTATCTGTACAATCCGTACCGTGATGACAATCTGGCGATGAGCCTTCAGATGCAGCTGATTGGAAAGGCTTATTATCCGGATTTTCTGAGAAATATTTATGTCAACGCATACCGTTACTGTCTGCATGAGCGGGGACGTTCCATGCTGATTGAAGCCGGGGCACAGACCAATACGGTAGAAGAAGTTAAAAATGCCATGGAGCCGCTGGCGGATATTTTAAATAAGTTTTTAAGTGGTGAAAAAGTGTATGAATAAGAGTTGATAAAATAAGACATTTGCACTATACTAGTAACGAAATGCAGTGATAAAATGCATTTTATAAAATGATGATGTTGCAGACATTACGGTAAACAGGCTTTTTTATAATCCGTTCTTTGGGGCGGGTGTCGCAAGGAGATTGGATTTTCAATGTCTGCGGAATGGAGAGTTATATGACATTAGAACAGTTAGAGCCAAAAGAAGTATTTCATTATTTCAAAGAAATTTGTAAGATTCCACACGGTTCAGGAAATGTAAAGCAGATTAGTGATTATTGTGTTGATTTTGCAAAACAGCACGGATTAAAATACAGACAGGATAAAAGTCTGAATGTAATTATCTGGAAAGACGGTACGTCAGGATATGAAAACAGCCCGGCAGTTATTTTGCAGGGACATATTGATATGGTTGCGGTAAAAGAAGAAGACTGTATAAAGGATATGGAAAAAGAAGGACTGGATTTAGAGATTCAGGACGGATATTTATCTGCAAAACAGACTTCACTCGGTGGAGATGACGGTATTGCGGTTGCATACAGCCTTGCCCTGTTAGCGTCTACGGATATTCCACACCCGCCGCTGGAAGCCGTATTTACTGTTGATGAAGAAATCGGTATGCTGGGTGCTGCGGCAATCGACCTTTCTGATTTAAATGGAAAAATCATGCTGAATATGGATTCCGAAGATGAAGGTATTTTCTTAGCAGGCTGTGCGGGCGGTGCTTCCGTACGCTGTGACATTCCTGTGACAAAAGGTACAGAAACCGGTGTCAGACGTACACTCACTTTAAAAGGATTTACCGGCGGACATTCCGGTACGGAAATCATCTGCCAGCGTGCCAATACGAATGTCTTAATGGGCAGAATTTTAATGGAATTAAACAATGAAATGTCTTTCTTTGTGACATCAATTTCCGGCGGTGAAAAAGATAATGCGATTGCAAAGGTCGGTAAACTGGAATTATTAATCCAGCCGTCGGATGCGCAGACATTTACAGAAACTATGGAAAAGATTACGGCAACGTTAAAGCGTGAATACGAAGTAACCGACCCGGATATGCAGATTGTGATAACAGAAGATAATGAAGAAAAAGAAACGCTCGTATATCACCCATCCTGCACGATGAAGTTAATGCTTGCACTGGTACATCTGCCATACGGTGTTGTAAAGATGAGCAATGATATTAAGGGGCTGGTACAGACGTCTTTAAATCTGGGTATTATTAAGGAAACGCAAGACTGTGTCAGATTGTGTTATTCTGTAAGAAGCAGTGTAGGTTCCGAAAAAGAATGGCTCATTGAAAAGCTGTACAGCCTGACTGAATTTTTAGGTGGAAGCTGTACAATAGACGGTCCTTATCCGGCATGGGAATATAAGAAAGATTCCAAGCTGCGCGAGATTATCTGTGAGGTTTATGAAGAACTTTATCATGAAAAACCGCTGATTCAGACAATTCACGCAGGCGTGGAATGTGGACTGTTCTCTGAAAAGATTCCGGGACTGGATTGCATTTCATTCGGTCCGAATATTTTGGATATTCATACAACAAATGAACATCTTGATATTGCATCTGTAGAAAGAACATGGAAGCTGATTCTTGAAGTGCTTGAAAAACTTAAATAAGGCATTGGTACAGCAGTTCAACAGCTTTGGCAATCGTATCTGTCTTTAAGGCAGAATAATTAATAACGAGCGTGTGGTTTACGGCAATGTCCCGATGAAAATAATACTGGGAGAGGCAGGTGATTTTAAGACCTGCCTCTTTTGCTTTTTGTGTAAGCTGTTCATCACTCATAGACGTATCTACTTTCATCAGGAAATGCAGACCGGCATCCTTTTCCTGAATAGTTACAAGTGCATCAAGCGGGCTTTTTTTAATGGCAGAGATTAGAAAGTCGCGCTGATTGCGGTAATAAATGCGCATACGGTTGATATGCTTTTCAAAATGTCCTTCACGGATAAAGCGCGCCAGCGTGTACTGTTCAAAATTCGATACCGTACAGGAATAAAAGCCAAGCCGCCGGTTAAACTGCTCCATTAACGGGAGCGGCAGAACCATGTAACTGATACGGATTGTCGGTGCGAGACTTTTGGTAAAGGTATTCATATAAATAACCTTATTCATCACATCAATGCTTTGCAATGACGGAATCGGTTTGCCAAGCAGGCGGAATTCACTGTCATAATCGTCTTCAATGATGTATCTGGAAGGCTCTTTGGAAGCCCAGCCTAACAGTTCGTAGCGGCGGCTGACCGGGGTTACGATACCGGTCGGATAGTGGTGTGACGGCGATAAATGTAAAATGTCCGCATTGCAGGCAGAAAGCGCCGCCATATGAATTCCTTCATTATCTAAAGGAAGACACAGACAGTCTACGCCGTGGCTTTCATAAATCATGCGGATTTTGCTGTATCCGGGGTCTTCAACGGCAAAGGTCTGATCTGTTCCGAAAAGCTGGATTAAAAGACCGTACAGGTATTCCGTACCGGCACCGACAATAATCTGTTCCGGCAGGACTTTCATGCCGCGGAAATCGGACAAATGCCGTGCTATGGCTTCACGCAGTTCTAAAATGCCGGCAGCAGGAGAAGGGGTCAGCAATTCGCTGCTGCAGTCAGACATGACTTCCTTCATCAGCTTTGCCCATGTATAAAACGGAAAATTGGCGCCGCTTGCGTGATTGGTCGAAAAGTCAATCTGATAAGAAGTATCTGCATCAGGTTGTTTTGAAAATGTTAAAGATGTATGGGCGGCAGACAAAAAATTCGTATTTTCAGGCTGTGAATGTGAATAGGAAGCAGCAAAAACAGGCTGTCCTACAGCCGCAATATCGGTCACATAGTAGCCTTTTTTGGGCAGGGAATAGATGTATCCTTCGGCAATTAACTGGGCATATGCATTTTCAACGGTAATGGTGCTGATGCCGAGATTTTTGGCAAAAGAGCGTTTGGAAGGCAGTTTGTAATCCGGTGCAAGTTCACCGGATAATATATCATTTTTAATACATTTGTATAAATGTTCGTAAAGGCTGTCAGAGCCGGTATTATCAAAAGAGTAAGTAAGCATATGGTTCTCCTTGCTGTAGTATATGTTAGAAATTATAATCGCTTCCGGCAGGAATGTAAATGCTTATTCATAACAAAAAAATATTAGTTGACAAATATTAAAAGATAGCATATACTAATAACAGATTTTCAATAATCCTTTTTCACAGGCAGTATTTTGTGTAAAAGGTTCTTAAAATTCAACAATGGAGCAATCCATAAATCAGCCGGCACGTCCGGAATAATCCATTATTTATTTGTGAATATCTTGAATTTTCAAGTATATTTAAATTAATATTTTATGCAAAGGAGAGTAACATGGAGTACGGGGATTTTTTACAGTGTGTACAGGAGTACGCAAAAAAAGAAACAGGCAGAGGAGGTGTTGTAAGCATTAATCATGTTATCAAAAATAATGGCTGTGAACTGGACGGTCTGGTCATTATGGAAGAAGGAAAACATATATCGCCGACAATTTATCTGAACGAGTTTTACAAACAGTATCAAAATGGCAGGACGGTAGAGGATATTGTCAGAGAGATTCTTCACATATATAATGAAAATAAAGATAACATTCAAATTTGTCCGGACTGGTTTCAGGATTTCGATAGGGTGAAACAAACCATCGCATATAAAGTCATTAATTATTCCAAGAACGAAAAATTATTAAAAAAGATTCCGCATAAGAGGGTATTAGACCTTGCAGTAGTATATTATTGCCTGCTCAGCCAGTCAGAAGGAGAAACGGCAACGGCATTAATATATAACAACCATCTGGAGGGCTGGCATGTGACAGAACAGCAGGTGCATGAAATTGCTGTCAGTAATACGCCGGGCTTGTTGCAGAGCCAGATTTATCCGCTGTCTTCCCTGATAGGACTGGTATTAGAGAATTTAAAAATGGGAAAGGAACTGCTTATGGCAGCAGAAATGTATGTGCTGACCAATAATACAAGGCTTAATGGCGCAGCGTGTATCTTTTATGAGGATGTCTTGAAAAAGTTTGCCGATACGCTTCAGACAGACTTATATATTCTTCCCTCCTCCATTCATGAGGTGATTCTGCTGCCCAAACTGGCACGTTACGATGCGATGAATCTGGAGGATATGGTGCGGGAAGTCAATACTGACGGCGTATCAAGGGAAGAAGTATTGTCGGATAAAGTGTATATATACCGCCGCAGTGATGGATTTATTACGATGTCATTTTAAATACCGGATTTTTCAGCCGGAATACTGTGTGGTATTTAAAACAGAATCGGCATTTATGCAGGATATTGGGGATTTAAAGAAATATTACACATCAATTTCTGATAGAACAAAAAACAGCGGCAGTAACACTGCCGCTGTAAAATGGATGTACATGATGGGGGTCGAACCCACGGCCTTTCGCTCCGGAGGCGAACGCTCTATCCACTGAGCTACATGTACGAACTTAATTATTTTACAACAAAAAATCATTTTTGGCAATGATTAATTGAATTAAATTTAAAAAAAATAAAAGCACCTTGAAAATTTAATGCTGCATGGTAATTTATCGATAGACAGGCGGGGTCTGTTCCATTATAATAAAATACAACGCTAAAAAAGGGGAAAAAATTTTATGACAAGATTAAAAGCATTATTAAAAAAAGCAGACAAGGCGGCAGTCATCGGCATGACAGCTGCGGTAGTAGCAATGGCGGCACTGGGGGCAGGAGGGGTAAAGACTTACGCATCCGATTATTCCGTACAGAAGTATGTGGACAGTTCCGATGAAAGCCTTGTGCTTGACGGCGATACATGGCACTGCTACAAAAACGGACAGATTGACTATGATTATGACGGCATTGCCTTAAACGAATACGGCTGGTGGAAGGTTAATAACGGTAAAGTTGATTTTTCCTATTCAGGAATGGTGTTAAACCAGTACGGCTGGTGGTATGTCAATAACGGCGGACTGGACGGCAGCTACAGCGGTATGGGTGTAAATGAGTACGGCTGGTGGAAGTATGACAACGGAACGGTTGACTTTAACTACAGCGGCATTGCCTTAAATGACTACGGCTGGTGGAAGTTTACCAATGGTTCAGTTGATTTTAATGCAAACGGACTGGTTTTCGATGAAGCAACCAATACATGGTGGTATTTTAACGGCGGTGCGATTGATTTCGCATTTGACGGTATGGCATTAAATGACTACGGCTGGTGGAAAGTCAACAACGGTTCGGTAAACTTCGGCTTTAACGGTTTATGCAGCAACGAATACGGCACATGGAAGTTTAATAACGGAACGGTTGACTTTGGCTACAACGGATTTGCCGCAGACGGCGAGAATACATGGTACGTCGTAAACGGCAGGGTAGCGACAGAATACTCCGGCACGGTAGACGGCAAGGCAGTCAGAAACGGTCAGGTGATGGATACCATCGTGATTCAGGTAGTACACCATGACAGGGACAGAACGGGAGCGGTTACAGCTGCGGATCCTGATACAAGCGGACTGGTCGGATACATCGAATATCTTGCGGTGCCGGTAGACAAGGAAGGCAATATCACGGAGCCGGTGTATATTTCTTATTGGCAGCCGGATGATTGGAAAGGATTTACATCAGGTTATATCATTACAGCTTCATCCGTTCTTGCGGATGGGACACTTATTCATGAAGATGGCACTCCGGAAAGGGATGACATTCGTCCGTATATCAAAGACGGTGTTTTAAATGTATATATGTCATGGTTTATGATGTAAGGATAAAAAACAGAAATAAAATAGTAAAATGTGCAGTCGAGGCAGAGTTTATATTCTGTCTCGATTTTTATTTTTTCTGCCTGTCATATTTTTATTGCAGGCAGGATCAGATGATTTTTATGGAAAGAGAGGAAGCTCAATGAAGATGAAAAAAGAAAAGATACGGTTTAAGCCGCTGGCGGCAGTTGTATTTGTGGTAATACTGGCGGTGGTGATGCTGGCTTCTGCATTAATCAGTGCAAAAGCGGCACCGCTTACCTGGCAGGATATCTGTAACCGAGGGGAGAGTGACCTGACATCGGTTGCGGCATATGATTTAAAAGCAGGCTGTATGCAGTACGGCTGGAACCAGACGCTTGATGCCGGTCCGGATGGAAATATCTATACCGGCACAAACCATCATTATGACAACGTTGTAGGGGATGAACTCAGCCGTGTCATGTATGCGCATAAGCTGCGCGTGGCAGACGGCATGACGGTCAGTATCGTTGCGGCACAGAATGATACGGAAGATGAAGGCGGACTGACCTATATCAAGGGAAACAACTCTGGTAATAACCTTTACTTTTACTGGTCGATGGGTGAATATGATGCTGACGGCAACGTGGTGTTTGACGGGGACTGGAGAGGTGTCAACGAATCCTGGACGGTCGGACAGGAGTTAAACCATTCGTCTTACGGTGCAAGCGGCTATCCGTCAGGTATCTCCCAGTCAGACCGTGAAAGCCGTGTGGCTTATGTCATGCCGGTATTCCGCTGGGCGAAGGGAAGCCTTGCAGTTGGTGGTGGTTCGGAATACGAATTTCGCCCAAATGATTTATATAAAAGTTTTCAGATTATCCAGCTTGTCACAAAGCCGTTTACCTACACATTCTATGCGGACGGCGGCACATTCAGTGACGGCGGCGGTGTTAAGAGCATGGAGCGCCTTGGCATTAATAATGTCAGTGTGCCTGCAACACCGACAAGACCGGGTTATGTATTTACTGGCTGGAAGATTACATCAACAGGCGGCAAATGCAGATTATGTCTTAAAGGAAAATACGACTATGTATGCCCTTTGGGACGAATTGGTGACACCGATAACCTACTATATCGAATTTGACGGCAATGCAGGCACAGCCGCAAGAAACATTCCTGATAAAATGGAGGTGCAGTACGGCGAGGAAGTCGTTCTTCCGGAGCAGAAGCCGGAAAGGACGGGATTTACCTTTATGGGATGGAATACAAGAACGGACGGACAGGGAACGGAGTACCATCCGCAGGATACGGTAAAGAACCTTACAACCGTAAACCATGCCACGGTAAAACTGTATGCCCGGTGGAAACAGCGCCGCATTATCCTTGTAAAGGCGGCATCCACCGTCTATAACGACACCATCATCAAAAGAATCCCCGGTGATGAGGAATGGTATGATTCGGTAGGGCATTTAACCATCGATGAACTGAAAAACTACCCGGATGAACTCTGCGAGCAGGTATGGCATATCGACAAGCAGGGTAATATCACACGGGTGAAATAATTTAAAACACAGCTTTTATCTAAAAGAACAAATTGAATTAAATTTTAAAATTTGTTAAAATATTAAAATAGCTTGTGAAATAAGAATTGGAGAAAACATGGAAGTTCGTATTAATAAATATTTAAGCAGTGCGGGATATTGCTCCAGAAGGGAAGCAGACCGCCTGTTAGAACAGGGCAGAGTAACCATAGACGGCATTCCTGCACAAATGGGAAGTAAAGTGACAGATGGACAGACAGTTTTTGTCGATGGAAAATCAATTATAGAAGAAGATGAAAAGATTTTGCTGGCATTTTACAAACCAACGGGAATCGTGTGTACGACAACGGCAAATCAGGGTGATAATAATATTGTTGATTATATTGGGTATCCTAAAAGAATCTACCCGGTTGGCAGGCTGGATAAAGATTCAGAAGGGTTAATTTTAATGACAAATAACGGAGAGATGATGGATAAAATTCTCCGTTCAGCCAACGGTCACGAAAAGGAATACATTGTAACCGTAAATAAAGAGATTGATGATTCATTTATTAAGGCAATGTCTGGAGGAATATATCTGGCGGAGTTAGACAGAACAACGAAACCGTGCAAAGTAACCGCATTGGGAAAGAAAACCTTCCGCATTATCCTTACACAGGGATTAAACCGGCAGATCCGGCGTATGTGCAGTACACAGGGAAGGGAAGTTGTGCAGCTCAAAAGAATCCGTATCATGAATATTTTATTGGGAGATTTAAAGCCCGGAGAATACCGGAATGTGACAGAAGCAGAATATCAGCAGTTAAAGGAGCAGTTATATGATTCAGCAAAGTAAAATGGACAGAATTAAAGAATTGGTAGAATTACTCAATAAGGCAGGGAAAAGCTATTATTCAGAGGGCAGGGAACTGATGTCTAATTATGAATATGATGCTTTATATGATGAATTGGGTATGCTTGAAAAAGAAACAGGTTATATTCTTTCAAATAGTCCGACCGTAAATGTCGGCTACGAGGTGCTTAGTGAACTGCCTAAAGAACGTCATGAATCTCCAATGTTAAGTCTTGATAAGACGAAAAGTCCGGAAGCGCTGGCAGAGTGGCTTGGCAGTCAGAAAGGTCTGCTTTCATGGAAGCTGGACGGTCTGACAATTGTATTGACCTATGACAATGGACAACTGCAAAAAGCTGTTACAAGAGGAAATGGCGAAGTAGGAGAAATTATTACCAATAATGCCAGAGTATTTAAAAATGTTCCTGTGACCATTCCTTTTAAAGGAAAACTTGTTCTGCGTGGAGAAGCGATTATTACGTATTCAGATTTTGAGCGTATTAACGAACAGATTCCGGAAGCCGATGCAAAATATAAAAATCCGAGAAATTTATGCAGCGGATCTGTCAGACAGTTAAATAATGAAATTACGGCACAGCGTAATGTCCATTTTTTTGCATTTACACTGGTATCGGCACAGGATGTTGATTTTGATAATTCCAGACAACGACAGTTTGAGTGGCTTAAAGATCAGGGGTTTTCGGTTGTTGAATATAAAATGGTTACAAAAGACACGATTTTAGACACGATAGAATGGTTTGAAAAAACAATTGTAACAAATGATTTTCCGTCAGACGGTCTGGTAATCTTATATGATGATATTGCATATGGAGATTCTTTGGGAAGAACAGCAAAGTTTCCAAGAAATGCGATGGCGTTTAAATGGACAGATGAAACCGCAGAAACGACACTGCGAGAAATAGAATGGAGTGCTTCAAGAACCGGTCTGATTAATCCGGTTGCCGTTTTTGACCCGGTAGAGCTTGAAGGCACGCAGGTCAGTCGTGCAAGTGTGCATAATATCAGTATTGTTGAAAGTTTAAAACTAGGTATTGGTGATCGCATTAAAGTATTTAAGGCGAATATGATTATTCCGCAGATTGCAGAAAATCTTACACAAAGCGGTAATTTAGAGATTCCGGAAGTCTGTCCGGTATGCGGCGGGAAAACGCAGATTAAACAGGTTAATGATGTCAAAACACTTTACTGTATCAATGAAGACTGTCAGGCGAAACATGTAAAAAGTTTTGCCCATTTTGTATCAAGAGATGCATTGAATATCGATGGATTGTCAGAGGCAACACTGGAAAAATTTATTCAGCACGGATTTTTAAAGAATTTCTGTGATTTATACCATTTGGAAAAATTCCGTGATGAAATTATTGCTTTAGACGGATTCGGGGAAAAATCCTATGAGAATCTGCTGACATCTGTTGAAAATTCAAGAAATACAACGCTGCCGAAATTTATTTACGGACTTGGCATTGCAAATGTAGGACTTTCCAATGCCAAGATGATTGTGCAGGCATTAGGTAACGATATAGAAAAAATAATTCATGCCGGAAGACAGGAACTTGAGAAAATAGATGGTGTAGGTGCAGTCATTGCAGATACATTTGCTTCCTATTTTGAAAATGAAAAAAATAAAGAGGAATTTTATAAGCTGCTGCAGGAAATGCACATTGAAAAAGCGCAGGACAATCAGAATAATCAGATTTTTACCGGTAAAGTGTTTGTAATTACAGGTTCATTGGAACATTTTGAAAACAGAAATCAGTTAAAAGAACGCATTGAACAGCTTGGCGGCAGGGTGACCGGTTCTGTGACAGGAAAGACATCATACCTGATTAATAACGACAGCCATTCTACGTCATCTAAAAATAAGACTGCGGCAAAACTGGGAGTTCCTGTAATAACAGAAAACGAATTCCTTGAAATGGCACCGATGAATGATGATGGCAGATGATGACGGTTGCCGATAAAGAGAAAATATGCTATAGTGTGACTGCGTAAGCACAAACCAACAGGAATAAAAGCGTTGTGCGGAAATGAGGAAATTATGCCAATTAAAATACAGAGTGATTTGCCGGCAAAGGCAGAACTGGAAAATGAAAATATATTTGTAATGGATGAACATAGAGCAATGACACAGGATTTCCGTGAATTGCAGATTTTAATTCTTAATCTGATGCCGATTAAGCAGGATACGGAATTACAGCTTCTGCGGGGACTTTCAAATACACCGTTACAGATTGATATTACTTTTCTGCAGATGGCAACACACATTTCAAAAAACACCTCAGCTTCCCATTTGAAGAAGTTTTATGAGGTATTTGAAGATATTAAACACCGCAAATTTGATGGGATGATTATTACAGGTGCACCGGTTGAAAAGATGAATTTTGATGAGGTGAATTACTGGAAAGAATTATCTCAGATTATGGAGTGGTCTAAAACACATATTACGTCAACACTTCATATCTGCTGGGCGGCACAGGCGGGATTATATTATCATTACGGGGTAAAAAAGGTACAGCTGGAAAAGAAGTTATCCGGAATATACCGCCATCATGTAATGAATAAAAAAGAACCTCTGGTACGTGGATTTGATGACTTTTTTATGGCACCGCATTCACGCTATACGGAGGCCTGCCGGGAGGATATTTTAAACAATCCGAAATTGAAAGTGCTGGCGGATTCAAAAGAAGCCGGAATATATATTGTCATGGCACAGGAAGGCAAACAGATTTTTGTAATGGGACATCCTGAATATGACCGTATGACACTGGATCAGGAGTATAAGCGGGATGTGAAAAAAGGCATTATGCCGACTTTACCGGTACATTATTATCCCGATGATGATCCGACGCAAAGACCGATATTATCATGGAGAAGCCATGCCAATAATCTATATACGAACTGGCTCAACTATTACGTATACCAAAGCACACCGTATGAGTGGCACTAATTATAAGGGGAGGACATTCTATGACAGAAAACGAAATGTTACAGGCAATTTATTCTGATATGCAGAATATGAAAAACGATATGCAGGAAATGAAGACTGACATGCAGGAAATGAAGACTGACATGCAGAATATGAATACCGACATGCAGAACATGAAATCGGATATGAAAGAAATGAAGACTGATATGCAGGGTATGAAGACTGATATGCAAGGTATGAAGACTGATATGCGGGGAATGAAGACTGATATGCGGGGAATGAAGACTGATATGCAAGGCATGAAAACGGACATACAGGATTTAAGAGGCCGTGTATCCGGTATTGAAATGACCCTTGAGAATGAAACAAACCGCAATATCAGAATTATTGCAGAGGGACATGCCGATTTGTGCAGAAAACTGGATGAAGCATTGAAGGTAGAAAACGAAAAGGAACTCCTTCTTGTCCGGACGAATATAATGGAAAATGATATCCGGAAGATTAAAGATAAATTAGAAATTGCTTAATCAGACTTTGGAGGTGCGTGCATTGAGCAGTCATAAACAGACTTGGATAAAACATCTGCTGTCAGAAAAACAGATGTCTGAAGCATTTGTAAACAGTGTATTTCTGGCATTGTCCGGAGGCTTTCAGGATGCGTATACATACAATACAAGAGATGAGGTTTTTTCAAATGCCCAGACGGGAAATGTTGTCCTGATGAGCCAGCATTTTATGAACCGGGAATGGCAGGTTGGGCTGCGGTATTTGTTCCCTTTACTGGCATTTGTATTTGGGGTCTTTGTTGCAGAAAATGTACAGAACCGCTTCAAGTATGCTAAAAAAATGCACTGGCGGCAGGGAATTTTGTTGGCCGAAATAGGGATACTCGCGATTGTAGGATTTATTCCAAATGCTTATAATATGATAGCAACCGTAATGGTATCGTTTGCCTGTGCAATGCAGGTGCAGACATTCCGCAAAGTGGGTGGCTATTCTTATGCAAGCACAATGTGTATCGGAAATTTAAGAAGCGGAACAGCTGCATTGTCTTTGTATTTAAGAGATAAAAAAGCTGAACATCTGCGGCAGACCTTTTATTATTTTGGAATTATCTTTTTCTTTGCCATTGGTGCGGGCATTGGTGGTATTTTATCTGTCTGTTATGGGATTCATGTTATCTGGATATCTTGCATATTGCTGTTTATCAGTTTCCTGCTGATGTTTTTGGAAAAATTAAGATAGTGATAGTTAAAAGAAGTGGGTAAGCATAAAATGTTTACCCACTTCTTTTTATGCGTAGTAATCAATATTTAAATCAGATGAATCTGCCTGCACAAGACTTGAAAAAAGTTTTTCGGCATATCCTTTTATAATTGTTCCATAAGAAGATGAAGAACCAAACAGATTTTTTACATTTTCGATATTATCCGAAGAAACGGCTGTTTCGTCAAAAGAAAGTGTACCGTCATCGGTGACTGTAATGCCGACAGGCAGAAGCTGGTTCTTTACATTTTGTGTTGCATTTTTCATGGCATTCAGATAACCGTTTTCTGTTGAATTTAAATCAGCGGAAGTATGGTTTTGCAATGTATTGTTATACTGTTCTGTATAATTTTTTAAATAGGTAACTAAGGTTTGCGCTTGCACGGATGCATAGTCTGTTAAATACAGATTTTTTGTGGCAGCTGCTAAAAGCTGATCAGACTGAGCCAGGGCTGTATTACCGGCAGATACAGAAATAGTGGTTGTTCCAAGTACATTCTCTGGTGTATTTAAAGCCTGCTGCGCAGCAGAAGAAATAGCTTTGGCATATTTAATGCTGTCATTTACAAAATGCTCATCTTCACCAAAAACAGCATCCAGTTTTGCGCTTGTTACATCTGAAAAATTGGTAGTATCGAATTTTAATTTATTCGTTGAAGTCCGTGTAATACCAAGACTTTTTAATGAATCTTCATATTCGGAAAACAGGCTGTCCATTTTATCCATGTACTTTGTGAGTTTCTTGGAACCGGTTATACCGGATGCGGAAGACATTAAATCATTATAGGTATTTACAAAACTTTTGATTTTATTCTGTGTACGTGCAGTTGGTCCGTCCGATGTATCAATATCTTTTAAAGAACGTAATTTATGCTTGAGTGAAGAAGCACTCTGACGGGTTTCATCTGCATCGCTGTTGTACTTTACAATTCTTTTTGTCGATGAAAAAGCATAAGAATTGTTTGCTGTCAAATTATTTAAAATTGCCGAAGCATTAATTGTAATAGACATCTATAAACACTCCATTCTGTCAGACTGACATTTATTTTAATCGTATTTTGTTTGGTGTATTTTTGTATAAGCATTGTACCATTATACTTTTATGTATATCGGCTGAATCTCCAAAAAATTAAGAGTTCTTTTTGTGACTGCGTTTTTCGCGGTTTAAGCCTCCGGACATATGGGTGCAGCCATTATCTAAAAAACGTGCCCGTTTAATACTGTCTTCACCATATTTATTCCGAATGGAATCAACCGCTTTATTCAACATCGCAAACCGTTCATTTTTATCTTCATCAAAAAGGTTCATTTGATGAAAAGCAGTGTCTGTCGCATGTGCCGTGGAAACACCGAGCAGACGGATTGGGACATGATTCCATGTCAGATCAAACAGCCGGCAGGCATTTTCATAGATGATTTCTGTTATATCTGTTGGTGTAGAAAGCGTACATTGACGGGATAGGTGGCGAAATTCATTATCAACAATTGTGACAGACACCACACCAATATAAGCGTGTTCTGCGCGGATTCGTGCACCGACTGTTTCGCTGAGGGAAAGAAGAATGGTCTTTGCATTTTCAGCATCTGTAACATCAAAATGCAGTGTAACAGAATTGCCAAAGCTTTTATTGGCAGCTTTGTGGTTTACCGGCAGTTCAATATCAAATCCATTTGCATAATTCCAGATCAGTTCTCCGTGCTTTTTAAAATGGCTCACAAGCAGCTGCGGATTGCTGGCGGCAACATCACCAATCGTATGAATCCCCAGGGCTTCCAGCTTTTTGCACATTGAAGGTCCGACAAAAAACAGTTCTCCCACAGGGAGCGGCCACATTTTTTTGGGGATTTCTTCAGGGAAAAGTGTATGCACAAGATTTGGTTTCTTAAAATCAGATGCCATTTTAGCAAGCAGTTTATTTGTTGAAATACCGATATTAACTGTAAAGCCAAAGCGGTTTAAAATATCGTCTTTAAGCTGGTGTGCAAAAGCAACCGGATCGCCGTACAACAGACCGGTACCTGTCATATCACAAAATGCTTCATCAATGCTATATTGTTCAACAACAGGCGCAGTCTGTTTCAAAAAATTCATAAGCTGTTCGGACATGGATACATATGTTGCAAAATCAGGCGGAACAATTAAAATATCAGGACATTTTTTCCGGGTCTGTACAAGAGGCTCTCCTGTCTGGATGCCATAGGCTTTAGCGGGAACAGATTTTGCAAGAACAATGCCATGCCGTTTCTTTTCATCTCCGCCGATAACAGCCGGAATCGTCCGGATATCTAACGCTTCCGGATTGTCACGAAGCCGCTTTACAGCAGTCCATGAAAGAAATGCGCTGTTTACATCAATATGATAAATAATGTGTGATGGAAAATCGCTCATGAAAAACCTCCTTATTTTTAACAGTATATCAAAACAAACGTTCTGTGTAAATCTTTAAACAGCATAAAATTATATAAAAAAACATATAAAATCATGTTATAATGTGCGTAAGCAATGAGCCGAAGTCTTTCTGCTCTGGCACGGCGAAATATGCCGTACAAAAGGTAACAAAGAGCTGTGCTAACACAAAGTTCTTTTCTAGACTTCCGGACGATAGGGCGAAAAGGAGAAAAAGTTAAAATGATGGATGAAAAAGAAATTATGCCATACAATTTTTTTAAGTATGGCGGAGTATATACAGGTGAACATCACGGTATGCGTTATCTGATAAAAAATACCGGAGAAAAACCGGATTTTAAATTGATGGTACAGGTCTGGTTAGGACCGTATGCTTCGACAGCAGTTCCGGATGAAAAAAAGACAACACAGTATTTTGAAAGCAGTGTTGAAGGCCGCAAAGAAGCAATTAACTGGCTGCATGAGCAGTATGAAACACGCAGGGGTGAGTGGGATACGGCACCCGCGCTGCTGGATGCCGTACTGCCGCAGTAATTGTATGAAATAATGCCGGAATTAAAAGATTTAAAACTACTTGGGGCAGCTCACAGCCGGGTGCGTTCTGCTGTCAGAAATGAAGATTTTATTAATACCGCAAAAATAAAGACGGCACAGCAGGCACCGGTAAAAAGCCGGAAAAACAGTGAGTCCGTTCCTAAAAACAGCAATAAACGGCAGAACATCTGTGAAAATAAAATTGAAACGGCTGTATATAAAAGCGGCTGCAGGATGTATTTCCAGACCGGAAAACCGATATGAAACAGATGGTTTAAATATAGAAAATGTGCAATGCAGACCAAAATCTGTGAAACCAGCGTGCCAATCAGATATCCGCGGATACCGGTTTTGGGAACGAGCAGAACAAGAAAAGCAATGCGCACAAGAATTCCGGCAATGGTCTGGACACAGGTCAGGGTAGTACAGCCAAGACCGTTTAAAATACTGCCAAGTGTTGTTGTCAGATAGTAAAAAGGACACAGCCATGCAAGAATCATGACAAAATTTTCAACAAGCGGTTCTTTAAATAAAATAGCCCCCATTTTAGCACCATAAAATAAGAAAAGTGCGGTGCTTAAAAATCCCATTGCCATACAGATTTGCAGGGAGCGGTTCAAAGTATGTACAATCCGTGCATTGTCACCGTCTGCCTGCGCACCGGAAACTTCCGGCAGAAGCATGACAGCCATGGAATTGGTTATGGCAGACGGGAACAAAATAAGCGGAAGGGACATCCCCATAAGAATACCATAAATACTTAAAGCCTCATTCTGCGTATTGCCAAAAAGCACAAGCTGTGCCGGAATCAGAATAGATTCTCCACTTTGCAACAGATGCATTAAAAGACGGTTGGCAGTCAGCGGAATAGAAAACACCACGGTTTTTTTGATACATTCAGGTAAAGAATGAAACCGGAATGTTACGGTTTTATCAATCAGCAGAGCAAGGATACAAATCAGACAGGAAGCTGCTTCACCGGCAAGATTACCGTAAACGGCGCATAAAACAGAAACAGGACGTTCGTTTTGTGTACAGTATACAGTGTACAAATAAACGGCACCAATCCGTGCAAATTGTTCAAACAGCTGGGAAAATGCAGGGAGTCCAGCCTGCTTTTTTCCGAGATAATAGCCGTTTACGCAGTTGTGAAAAGTACAAAATGGAACAGCAATTGCAAGAATCCGGATAAAACGGGAGCAGTCTTTGTTTAGAAAAATCCGTACAGCAATAAAATCTGCGTAAGCATAGGTGAAAAATGTAAAAAGAACAGATAGCGGAAGTGCAACGGCTAAACCGGCAAAAAGCCATGTGCTTTGAAATTTTTTTGCAGCACAAAATCGTGAAATGGCAGTCTGAATACCGGCAGAGCATAGCGCAAATGCAATGCCAAGCACCGGTGTGACAAGCTGGAACATTCCTATACCATCAGCACCAATCTGGCGGGTTAAAAAAATACGGTAAAAAAATCCCGCAATCCGGCTGATAATACCAGCCAGTGTCAAAATTACAGTTCCTTTTAATACAGAATTTTTATTAAATGAAAAGTTCATCGTTGTAACCAACCGGAATGTCAAACAATTATTATCAATATATGCATGCATTGAATATATTATTAATAAGAAATGAAAAAAGGGGATGGCAGTATGATTTATATGGACAATGCCGCAACAACCCGGCTGCACCCGGAAGTTATCAATGCGATGCTGCCTTATATGGGAAAACGGTATGCCAATCCATCCGGTGCTTATACATTTTCAGCAGATGTAAAAAACGATATAAATAACGCAGAGGCATTTCTTGCCAAGACCATTCAGGCAAAGCCGCAAGAAATCTATATTACATCAGGTGGAACAGAATCGGACAACTGGGCAGTCAAAATTGCAGCCGAGGAACACCGCAGGGGACACATTATTACAACAGCAATGGAACATCATGCAATTTTAAAAAGCTGTGAAGCAGTTGAAAAGGAAGGGTTTTATGTGACTTATATCCGTCCGGCTGAAAATGGGATTGTCCGTCTTACGGATATTCAGCGGGCAGTCCGTCCGGATACATTCTTAATTTCAGTAATGGCAGCCAATAATGAGATTGGCACAATTCAGCCGGTTGCGCAAATTGGTGCATTTGCACGCAGACACCGTATTTTGTTTCATACGGATGCAGTGCAGGCATATACGAATATGGATATTGATGTCAATGCCATGCAGATTGATATGCTCAGTACCAGTGCACACAAATTAAACGGACCGAAGGGAATTGGATTTTTATATATCCGCGAGGGCTGTGTAAAGACACCGTTTATCCACGGCGGCGGACAGGAGCGTGGGATGCGCTCAGGCACGGAAAATACGGCAGGGATTATCGGTTTTGCAAAGGCGGCGCAGACTGCCATGGCAAATAAACCGGTGCGGACACAATATGAAATGCGGATGCGGGATTATATGATTCACAGAGTTCTTACAGAGATTCCTTTTTCACGTTTAAACGGGGACAGCAGAAAGCGGCTTCCGGGAAACATGAATTTCAGCTTTCAGTTTGTTGATGGCGGGACGCTGATTGTAATGCTGGATAAGCAGGGAATTTGTGCATCGGCGGGTTCTGCCTGTTCTACAGGCTCCGGTATGCCTTCACACGTATTAAAATCCATCGGACTGCCGGATGAATTAAGTTTCGCAACAGTCCGTTTTACCATTAATGAAGAAATCACCCGCCAGGAAATTGATTATGTTGTGAATTGCCTGAAAAATGATATTGCCCAATTGCGGGAACAGTCCGAGGATTACCAGAACTTTTTGTGAAAATATTTTAAAGGCGGATAAATTCAGGCTTTCGCTGATGGAAAAGCGTGTAATAAGAAAAACCGCAGTCTTTGAGTAAATCCACAATAATATCAAAAGCAAATGCCATATCCTGCGGCTTATGGGCGTCGGATCCGGTTGTGAGGATTTCGCCGCCCAGTTCGCGGTAACGTTTCAAAATAAAACAGCATGGATTTGCCTCTTTTAAACCATAACGAAGTCCTGCTGTATTGATTTCAATGCCTTTTCCGTTTTCAATCAGTTTTTTTAAAATCATATCCAGCAAGTCCGTGTAATCCGCAGGCTGGTAGTCTGCATCTTTCTTAGGTGCATAGCGGACAACGTAGTCTAAATGTCCGTAAACGTCAAAATTATCGCAGCAGCAGATACTTTTGTAAATATTTTCAAAATAAGTACAGATACTTTCCTTTGGTGAGTGATGTTCCCAAAAAGATGGATAATAAGGGTCACTTCCGTCCACTAAATGTGTTGATCCAATGATAAAATCCAGCCGGTGTGCAGGGTCATAATTGTTAATTTGTTCACAAAGATGCGGCTGCAGACCCTGTTCCACACCGATCCGGACATCAATTTTATCTTTATAAATTTTCTTTAATACAGATATTTTTTCTAAATAAGCATCTAAATCCAACAAAAAGACGGTTTTTCCATCTTCTTTCGGGTAATCATAATCATTGTGGTCTGTAAAACAGATGTGAGACAGCCCCAGTCTGACTGCGTTATCTATCATAGATTCCGGTGAAGCTTCAGAATCCGAAGAAAAATGGCAGTGTAAGTGGCAGTCCGATAAATTTTCAAAGCCTTGCATCATATCTCCAATCCGCCGTATAACGGCATTTATCATAGTCCTTTTAGTATATCATAAAATAAATTTGAAGAATAGTGTAAGATTTCAACTTGAAAATTAAGCAGACAATTGTTATGATGTAAAGGAATTGTTAAAAAAATTTTACACAAAAAGCACGTACTTTTTACATTACGAAAGAAAATGTGCAGACAGGAGTAGAAGTGAATATCGAGTATATCAGCAGTTTGTTTGAATTTGCAGGAGGAATCGGAATGTTCCTCTACGGTATGAACACGATGGCAGACGGTATGCAGCGTTCCGCCGGCGGTAAGATGAAAAAATTATTGGGCTATCTTACAAGTAACCGGTTGTTGGCAATCATCGTAGGTGCCGTTATCACAGCGATTATTCAAAGCAGCGGTGCAACAACGGTTATGGTTGTTGGTTTTGTTAATGCGGGACTGATGACACTGGTTCAGGCAGTTGGTGTTATTATGGGTGCCAATATCGGTACGACCATTACCGCATGGATTGTATCTTTAGGACAGCTTGGGGATGCGGCAAAGGTAATGAATCCGTCATTTTATGCCCCGTTTTTAATCGGTATCGGTGCATTTGTTATTTTATTTTCAAAAAAGGATAAAGTAAAAAATGCAGGAGAGATTATCGTCGGAATCGGCCTGCTGTTTGAAGGTCTGACATTTATGTCTTCTTCGATTGCACCGTATACAGATGCGCCTATTTTCTCACAGGCATTCCAGATTGTGGGAAGCAATCCGTTTTTAGGTATTTTAATTGGTATTATTGTAACCGCGGTTTTACAAAGTTCCTCCGCCTCTGTCGGGATTTTACAGACACTGGCTTTAAACGGAGTGGTAACAACCAATGCGGCGATTTATATTACACTGGGACAGAATATCGGTTCCTGTGTGACTGCACTGATTTCAAGTGCCGGAACAACGAGAACGGCAAAACGTGCAGCCTGTATGCATATTTTATTTAATATTGCAGGGGCACTTTTATTCGGTACCGTCGGATTTATTTTGTTCAGTATTTATCCGGCACTTGCGGCACATAATATTACAAGCGTGGAAATTTCCGTATTCCATACATTCTTTAATATTACATGTACACTGGTAATGTTCCCGTTTGCCAATCTGCTTGTAAAAATTTCCGGTCTGATTGTGCGTGAAAACGAAAAGCAGGACGATTTTGCGGAACTGGAAGCCAAAGATGCCGTTGCAGCAGAAATTGCAAGACATTTTGATTCCCGTCTGTTAGGTCAGCCGTCCGTTGCAGTAGAAACGGCTAAAAATGAAGTGATTGCCATGGGTAATCTGGCATTAGATAATATTAAATATGCGGCAGAGGCAACACAGAAAAATGACCAGACGATGGTAGATAAGGTCTATGAAATCGAACATAAAGTCGATTTATATGAAAAGTATCTGACAGACTTTTTAATTAAGGTCAACAATTTATCAATCACACAGGAACAGCATCTGCTGGTTAAAAATCTGTTCCATGCGATTATTGATATTGAAAGAGTATCCGACCATGCGGAAAATATTGCGGAGCTGGCAAAATATAAGATTGAACATCAGATAATTTTTTCCGAAAAAGGAACACAGGAACTTAATCAGCTGTGGGATAAAGTTGTGCATTGTTTTGAAGAAGCTGTTAAGGCGAGAGGAACCGGAAGCCGTCAGGCAATTCAGAATGTCCTGAGAATTGAAGACGAGGTCGATGATTTGGAAGAAGAACTGCGCAACAAACATATCGAACGTTTGTCCGCGGGGCTTTGTATTCCGTCAAACGGTGTTGTGTTCTTAGATATTCTTTCTAATCTTGAAAGAATGTCAGATCACGCCAATAATATTGTCGATTGTATACAAGAAGAAAATACCGCTAAATAATTTTTAAATTTACCGTTTTTTTTGGACAAATAATAGAAAATGGACGGTAATTTGTAAAAAAAGGGAATTAATACTTGATATTTTGGAATGAATTCGGTAAAATACACCATAGTTGATTATTTATTAACAAACTCAATAAAAATTCTATTTTAGGAGGAATGATTTTATGTCAGTAAAAGTTGCGATTAATGGTTTTGGACGTATCGGTAGACTTGCATTCAGACAGATGTTCGGTGCAGAAGGATACGAAGTAGTAGCTATTAACGATTTAACAAGCCCAAAGATGTTAGCTCATCTTTTAAAGTATGATTCATCACAGGGAAGATACGTTGGTTTCGGCGAAGAAAACCAGGTAACAGCTGATGACGAAGCTGGTACAATCACAGTAAAGGGTAAGACAATTAAGATTTACAAAGAGCCAGATGCTAACAACTGCCCATGGGGAGCTCTTGATGTAGATGTAGTTCTTGAATGCTCAGGTTTCTACACATCTAAGGAAAAGGCTCAGGCTCATATCAATGCAGGTGCTAAGAAGGTTGTTATCTCAGCTCCGGCCGGTAATGATTTAAAGACAATCGTTTATAATGTAAACCATGAAACATTAACAGCAGATGATAAGATTATCTCAGCAGCTTCTTGTACAACAAACTGCTTAGCTCCTATGGCTAAGGCTCTTAATGACTGTGCTTCAATCGAATCAGGTATCATGTGCACAATTCACGCTTACACAGGTGATCAGATGATTCTTGACGGACCACAGAGAAAGGGCGATTTAAGAAGATCAAGAGCAGGTGCCTGCAACATCGTACCTAACTCAACAGGTGCTGCTAAGGCTATCGGTCTTGTTATCCCTGAATTAAACGGAAAGCTTATCGGAGCTGCTCAGAGAGTTCCTACTCCTACAGGTTCTACAACAATTCTTAACGCTGTAGTATCTAAGAAGGTTACTGTTGATGAAGTTAATGCTGCTATGAAGGCTGCTGCAACAGAAAGCTTCGGTTACAACGAAGAACTTATCGTTTCAAGCGATATCGTTGGTATGAGATTTGGTTCATTATTTGATGCTACTCAGACAATGGTAAATGACCTTCCAAACGGCGGCTGCCAGGTTCAGGTTGTTTCTTGGTATGATAACGAAAATTCATACACAAGCCAGATGGTAAGAACAATCAAGTATTTTGCTGAATTAAACTAATATAAATTCGGCTTTGTGCCGGAATGAAAGCCGGGGAATGAAGCTATAGTCTTCTTTCTCCGGTATTTTACTATCGCGTGGCACTGTCCCGCAAAAACAAGGAGGCAAAATCCTCTCCTCACCATAGGGCTCGGATTTTTGCTTCGCAAAAACAAGGAGGATTCATTATGCTTAATAAGAAGTCAGTTGATGATATTAACGTAAAAGGCAAGAGAGTATTATGCAGATGTGATTTTAACGTGCCGTTAGACGGAAAGAAGATTACAGATGAAACAAGACTGGTTGCAGCACTTCCTACAATCAAGAAGTTAATCTCAGACGGTGGTAAGGTTATCCTTTGCTCTCATTTAGGAAAGCCGAAGGGACCGGATGCAGCATTTTCTCTTGAACCGGTTGCTGAAAGACTTTCTGCACTGTTAGGACAGGAAGTGAAGTTTGCAGCAGATGATACTGTTGTAGGTGAAAATGCAAAGGCTGCTGTTGCAGCTATGAATGACGGTGACGTTATTTTACTTGAAAACACCAGATTCAGAGCAGAAGAAACAAAGAATGGTGAAGCATTCTCTAAGGATTTAGCTTCTATCTGTGATGTATTCGTAAACGATGCTTTCGGTACAGCACACAGAGCTCACTGCTCAAATGTTGGTGTTACACAGTTTGTAGATACAGCTGTTGTCGGCTATTTAATGCAGAAGGAAATCGATTTCCTCGGCAATGCAGTCAACAATCCGGTAAGACCTTTCGTAGCAATCCTTGGTGGTTCGAAAGTATCTTCAAAGATTTCAGTTATCAACAATCTGCTTGATAAGGTAGATACATTAATCATCGGTGGTGGTATGTCTTATACATTCCAGAAAGCAAAGGGCGGCAATGTAGGACAGTCACTCGTAGAAGATGATTATCTTGATTATGCTAAAGAAATGATGGAAAAGGCTGAAAAGAAGGGCGTTAAAATGTTGATTCCGATTGACACTGTTGTGACAAAGGAATTCAAAAATGATACACCATTTCATGTAGTAGATGCGGGTTGCCAGGCTGATGATGACATGGGCATGGATATCGGACCAAAGACCTGTGAACTTTACAAGGAAGCTTTAGCTGATGCAAAGACTGTTGTATGGAACGGACCAATGGGTGTATTTGAATTTGAAAACTTTGCAAAGGGTACAATCGCTGTTGCAGAAGAACTGGCATCATTAAAGGATGCTACAACAATCATCGGTGGCGGTGACTCAGCTGCAGCTGTTAACAATCTTGGTTTTGGTGATAAGATGACTCACATTTCAACCGGTGGCGGTGCATCTTTAGAGTTCCTTGAAGGAAAAGAACTTCCGGGTGTTGTTGCAGCTAATGATAAGTAATAAGTAACATTTGATGAAATATTACTGACATAATAAAAATATAGGAAAACAGTCATACATTCAGTGGTTTTATCTGAAATATTGCGTATGACTGTTTTTTTATTTTGTAAAAAAATTCGCATAAATTTTATAAATTGTATTTATTGCAATAATTGGATATAAATTTTTATAAATTCTAGTATTATTTAGAAAGATGTGTTATAATTTACTTAAAAGAAAGCGACGGAATAACCAAATATGTATGACAAAAAATAATACAGTTTGAGGAGGATTATTTTATGCGCAGGAAAGTTGTAGCAGGTAACTGGAAAATGAACATGACACCGAGTGAGGCAGTGGCTCTTGTTAAGAAACTTAAGCCCAATATGGAGAATTCAGATGTGGACGTTATCTTTTGCGTTCCATCTATTGATATCGTTCCGGTTGTAGAAGCCTGCAAAGGTACAAAAATCAGCGTCGGAGCTGAAAATATGTATTATGAAGAAAAGGGAGCCTATACAGGTGAGGTTTCTCCACAGATGCTGGTTGATGCCGGTGTATCCTATGTGATTATCGGCCATTCGGAAAGAAGACAGTATTTTAAAGAAGACAATGAAATGGTAAACCGTAAAATCAGGAAAGCCATTGAACATGATATTATTCCGATTATCTGCTGTGGTGAAACATTAGAAGAAAGAGAAGCAGGTATTACACTTACATTGATTAAAAAACAGATTGTAAGTGCATTAAAGTATGTATCACCGGAAAATGCCCAGCGTTGTATCATTGCTTATGAACCAATCTGGGCAATTGGAACGGGGCGAGTGGCAACTACACAGCAGGCACAGGAGGTATGTTGTTCTATCCGTGGAATTATCCGCGATATTTATGGTACACAGATTGCGGATGCTATCCGTATTTTATATGGCGGCAGTGTGAATGCAGGCAACGCATTGCAGCTGTTTTCTGAACCGGATATTGACGGTGGTCTTGTCGGCGGTGCCAGTTTAAAACCTGAATTTTCAAAAATTGTAAATTATCAATAAAAATACATAACTGCTGCAAAAGGAACGGCTTCTGATGGAGTTCTTTTTGCAGCAGTTTTTTAATGTGAAGTGCCATAATTATAATAATTAGCACTTTTATTTTTGCGCAAAATATGATATGATTCTTTAGGTATATTGTACCGATTATGGAAAATGTTAAAAGGAGAAATACAATGAGTAAAAAACCAGTTGTTTTAATGATACTTGATGGATATGGATTAAATGATAATACAAAAGGAAATGGTATTGCTGCAGCGAATACACCGGTAATGGATAAATTAATGAAGGAATATCCTTATGTAAAAGGCTATGCAAGCGGTCTTGCAGTCGGACTTCCGGACGGACAGATGGGTAACTCTGAAGTAGGACATTTAAATATGGGTGCCGGACGTATTGTATATCAGGAACTGACAAGAATCACAAAAGCAATAGAAGATGGTGATTTCTTTGAAAACGAAGAACTTTTAGGCGCAATTAAAAACTGCAAGGAGAACAATTCAGACTTACATTTATTCGGTCTGTTATCAAACGGCGGTGTGCACAGCCACATTACACATTTATATGCCCTGCTGGAACTGGCAAAGAGAAACGGTATTAAGAATGTCTATGTTCACGGCTTTATGGACGGACGTGATACAGCACCGGACGGAGGAAAAGAATTTATCAGCCAGTTATCCGACAAAATGGAAGAATTAGGTGTTGGACAGATTGCTTCTATTATGGGACGTTATTATGTAATGGACAGAGATAACAGATGGGACAGAGTAGAAGCTGCTTATAATGCACTTGTAAAGGGTGAAGGAAATGAGGCAGAATGTGCAAAGTGTGCTATTGCTGCATCTTATGAAGACGGAAAAACAGACGAATTTGTTGTGCCGACTGTTGTAAAGAAGGATGGTAAGCCATTAGCAACGATTAAAGACGGAGATTCTGTTATCTGCTTTAACTTCAGACCGGACAGAGCAAGAGAAATCACAAGATGTTTCTGCGATGATGAATTTACAGGCTTTGACAGAGGCGCAAGAAAGAAAGTCCACTATGTATGCTTCACAGATTACGATGTAACAATCGGCAATAAGTATGTAGCATTCAAGAAAGAAAAGATTACCAATACATTTGGTGAATTTTTAGCAGCAAACAACAAGACACAGGCCCGTATTGCTGAGACAGAAAAATACGCACACGTAACATTCTTCTTCAACGGTGGTGTAGAAGAACCAAACAAGGGTGAAGACAGAATCCTTGTAAAGTCACCGAAGGTTGCAACTTATGATTTACAGCCGGAAATGAGTGCACCGGAAGTCTGCGATAAGTTAACAGCTGCTATCCGTTCAGATAAGTATGATGTTATTATCATCAACTTTGCAAACCCGGATATGGTCGGACATACCGGTATTGAGTCTGCCGTTGTAAAGGCAATTGAAACTGTAGATACCTGTGTAGGCAAGGCTGTAGAAGCATTAAAGGAAGTTGACGGAACTATGTTTATCTGCGCTGATCACGGAAATGCAGAACAGTTAATTGACTATAAGACCGGAGAACCGTTTACGGCACATACAACCAATCCGGTTCCGTTCATTCTTGTAAACTACGATGAAGCGTATACATTAAAAGAAGGCGGAAAGCTTTGTGATATCGTACCGACACTGATTGAAATTATGGGTATGGAAAAACCAAAGGAAATGACAGGCGAATCCCTGCTTGTTAAAAAGAATTCATAAATTTCTATTGTGTTGCACGTATAGGTGTGCTATAATGATAATAGTATGCGATTATAATTTAATGAATAGAATCGTAAGCTTCGACACAATAGGAGGTGTGATAAATGTTCGGAATGTCGGCTGGTGATATTATACGAATTGTTTTAATGGGAATCTTTATATTAGTATGTATAGCATTATCAATCGTTGTTTTAATGCAGGAAAGCAAGCAGCAGGGTCTGTCTGGTACAATCAGTGGAGCCGCTGATACTTACTGGGGCAGAAACAAAGGCCGTTCAATGGAAGGAAAACTGGTATTATTTACAAAGATATTAGGTGTTGCTCTCTTTGTTCTGGCAGCTATATTAAATATTAATTTTTAAAAAGAAACCTGGATTCTCCGTAAAACAATGGAGGATTCAGGTTTTATTTTTTGCAGAAGTGAAAATATATAAAGGGGTTGGTTTTATGAAAAAACGCGGAAACATATCAATTAAAGCAAAACTTTTGGGTGTTATTACACCGGTAGTCATTGCAATTGTTGTTGTGCTGGTACTGGTATCGTATCTGGCATCCGCACATATCATTGAAAATTATTCGCAGAATCTGTTGGAATCTTCGGTTGAAAACCAGACATCAAAGATTGAATCGTGGTTAGATGAGAATCTTTCGTCTTTTCAAATGGCAAAGACAACGATTGAACAGTTAAATCCAGACGATGCACAGCTTCAGACGATTTTGGACAGCTATTATGGCTACAGCGACAATTATCCGGACGGATTATATGTATCCGACAGTAATGGCAATTTGTTAAAGGCTTCCAAATCTACAAAGAGTGAGAGCAGTCCGACAAAAAGCACATGGTATACCGAAGGTCTGACCCGTGTCAATATGACAATCGGTTCAGCTTATAAAAATGCAGAGGGTGTCAATGTCATCAGTGCATCGGGTATATTAAAAGACAATTCGGACAGAATACGTGTCATATCCGCAGATATGACTTTGGACCGCATTTCTATCATTGTCAATTCATTTATTGAAATGGACGATGCGCAGACATTTCTGGTTGACAAAAACAGCGGTACGATTTTAGCCGACCGCGATTCGTCTTTGATTTCGCAAAAACTCGGTGCATCGGGGCAGAGCAGCTTTTATCAGGACATGGCACAGCGCATTAACGACCAGAACTACGATTTTACAACGATTGACGGTGAAATGACCGTTTCTCAGGAAGTACAGGGAACAGACTGGATTCTGGTATCTTACATTCCTAAGAGTACGGTACTCGCGGATTTGGTCGCATTAAGAACGCGAATGATTGTAATCGGCGTTATCTGCATTATTCTGCTCTGCGTATTGATTGAAAGAATGACACATGTTGTTGTAAAGCCTGTTAAGGAAATGACAAATGTGATTACACAAATGGCATCTGGTGATTTCACTGTATCCGTCAATCCGCGCGGCAATGATGAAATCGCTGTAATGGGCTACAGTGTCCAGCATTTTATCGAATCCATGAAACAGATGATTACGCAGATTGGACAGGTTTCCCAGATATTAAGCGAACAGGCGCAGTCCAGCAAGAGCGTATCGACAGAGTTAAATTCGGCAACGGAAATCCAGTCACGCTCTATGGGTGAGTTGAATTCTACGGTAGACCAGCTTGCGGTTTCTGTCAATGAAATTGCGGAAAACGCAACACAGCTTGCCGGAGTTGCCGCCGATACCAAGAAAGACAGCGATGTTGTCGATGTTAAAATGCGTGAAACGGTTGAGGTATCCGAAAAAGGCCGTCAGGATATGGAAAAAGTCAGCAAAGCGCTGGAGGGCATTGAGCTTTCTATTCATAACTTACAGGAGGCCGTTGACAAGGTCGGCACCGCTTCCGGTGAAATTGTTGACATTACCAATCTGATTGGCAGTATTGCGGAAGAAACCAATCTCTTGTCCTTAAATGCTTCGATTGAAGCGGCGAGAGCCGGAGAAGCGGGCAGAGGTTTTGCGGTTGTTGCTTCCGAAATCGGTACGCTGGCTAAAAACAGTGCCGATTCCGTTGCCAATATTACGGAATTAATTAACGAAATCAATAAGCTGGTAGAAAATGCCGTATCCCAGGCAGGAAGCAGTGCCTGTGAAATCGCCGGCAGTGCAGGTCTGATTCATGCGGCTGTGGACACCTTCCATACAATTTTCAGTAACATACAGGATACAAACGAATTGATGAAAAATGTTGTAAGCAAGATTGGCGAAGTCGATGAGGTTGCAACCAATGTTGCCGCTATCTGTGAAGAACAGGCGGCAAGTTCCGATGAAATTCTTGCAACTTCGGAATCCATGCTTACACAGGCAAAGAATATTACAAGAAACAGCGAACAGGTTGAATCCGCATCTGAAAATTTAGCAGTATCGGCAAATCAACTTTCATCACAGATAGAGCAGTTCCAGATTTAAGCTGATACCGGTAAAAGTCTGAGTATGGAGGTAAGATAAAATGAAAAAGATAATCAGTTGGTTTTTATGTATTACAATGCTTGCGGGCTGTCTGATTTTAGGCGGCTGTACACAGTCTGCAAAATCCGGTTCGTCCGCGGGCGGCAGTGTGAAAATGCTTTTATCGCTGGGACAGGCAGATGCCTTTCGTACCACGCTTGTGAATCAGGCAAAAAAGACCGCTTCGGAAAATAATGTACAGTTAGACGTACTGGATGCGGAAAGTTCCATTGAAAAGCAGGTTGAACATATTAAAAAAGCCGTATCCGAAAAATATGACGTTATTTTATGTAATATGGTTGATGCCGATACGGCGCTGGAACTGGAAGCACTGGCAGGCGATATTCCGATTGTGTTTTTTAACACGTCACCGGACGTTTCTCGCTTAAAAGCCGGAAAATACATTTACGTAGGCTCAAATGAAGCAGATGCGGGACAGTATCAGGCGGAATATGTGTTAGAGCAGTTAAAAACACTTTCAGAATTAAATGTGGCAATCATTAAAGGACCGGACAGTCATTCCGCAACAAAGGGCAGAACGGATGCCGTTAAAAATACGCTGAATACATCCGGCAAAACGGTTCATTATGTGTTTGAAGACCATGCGGACTGGGACCAGACCCGTGCCGAAGAACTGTTTACAATATTTTTAAAGACGAATCAGAAATGCAACGCCGTTATTTGTAACAATGATACCATGGCGTTAGGTGTTGCGGACGCATGTAAAAAAGCAGGAAGAAATGACATTTTAATATTAGGAATTGATGCAACGGCTGACGGTTGTACGGCGATTACCAACGGTACAATGAACTTTACGGTTTACCAGTCTGCAACAGGACAAGGAGAACGCCTGATTCAGGCAGGAAAGATTCTGGCACAGGGCGGCAGTATCAAGGATTTGGACGGTGCTGCGGAAAATGAAAAGTACGTATGGGTTCCGTTTGAAAAGGTAGATGCCTCTAACGTCAGAAATTATCAGTAAATAAAAGCGCATCAGGAAAGGCTCGGTGGAGAATGAATAAAGAACAGCTTGAAAAACGTAAAAAGTTAATCGCTGAATTGATTTTGGAAAATGAATTTTATGTACCGATGAAAACAAAGGAAATTGCGATTCTTTTGCAGATTCCAAAATCACAGAGAGGGGAACTTCAAGAGGTGTTAGACAGCTTAGTCAGTGACGGAACTATTGGCGTTTCAAAGAAAGGAAAATACGGAAAACCGGATAATACGGCGGTTGTCGGTATATTTACCAGCACCAGGAGAGGTTTCGGCTTTGTTACGGTAGACGGCTGGGATGAAGATATTTTTATTCAGGAATCGGACACCGGAGGCGCATTCCATATGGATAAAGTAAAGGTGACGATTACCCATAAGAAGCAGGGTAACAAGCGCTGTGAGGGGAAAATTATCGGTGTGCTTGAGCATCAGCTTACCGAGCTGGTCGGTACATTTCAAAAAAACAGAACATACGGATTTGTTGTACCGGATAATGGAAAAATTCCGGTTGATATTTTTGTGCCGCAGGAAAAATCAATGGGTGCAATGAATGGTCATAAGGTTGTCGTAAAAATTACCAATTACGGCAGTCACGGCAAGAACCCGGAAGGTCAGGTCATTGATATTATCGGTCATATCAATGACCCCGGCACCGATGTATTGTCTATTGTTAAAGCCTATGATTTACCGGTGGAATTTCCAGATGCGGTCATGCAGTATTTAAAAAATATTCCCGATGAGGTAGACGAAAAGGACAAGGCGGGGCGTGTTGATTTCCGCGATGTTGATACGGTTACGATTGATGGCGAGGATGCCAAGGACCTTGATGATGCTATTACGCTGACTGCAAATGAAAAGGGCTACCAGCTCGGCGTGCATATTGCGGATGTCAGTCACTATGTCACGGAAAACAGCATACTGGATAAGGAAGCCTATAAACGCGGAACGAGTGTATACCTTGTAGACCGTGTTATCCCGATGCTTCCTCACAAATTGTCAAATGGAATCTGCTCCTTAAATCAGGGCTGTGACCGTCTGGCATTAAGCTGTATAATGGACATTGATAATAAAGGAAATGTGGTGGGACACCGCATTTGTGAAACATTAATCAATGTCAACCGCCGTATGACTTATACGAATGTAAAGAAAATTCTTGTCGATAAAGAGGCTTCTGTGATTGAAGAATACAAAGAACTTATTCCGATGTTTGAACGCATGGGAGAACTTGCGGCAATTTTAAGAAAGAAACGTTTTCAGCGCGGTTCGATTGATTTTGACTTTCCTGAAACGAAGATTATTTTGGATAAGGACGGTCATCCTTTGGAAGTCAAGCCGTATGACAGAAATGTTGCGACCAAAATCATCGAGGAATTTATGCTGATAGCTAATGAAACGGTTGCAGAGGATTATTTCTGGCAGGAAATACCATTCTTATACAGAAGCCATGAGAATCCGGATATGGAAAAGATTCAGAAATTAAGCACTTTTATTAATAATTTTGGATATTCTATTCATACCGGTGATGAAATTCACCCAAAGGAACTGCAAAAGCTTTTAGAAAAAATTGACGGAACAGACGAGGAAAATCTGATTGCACGTCTGACACTGCGTTCGATGAAAAGAGCACAGTACACAACAGAATGTGTCGGACACTTCGGACTTGCAGCAAAATATTACTGTCATTTTACGTCTCCAATCCGCAGATACCCGGATTTGCAGATTCACCGGATTATTAAAGAAAATCTGCACGGTGGACTGAAACAGATACGTTTCAAGCACTATCAGAATCTTCTGCCGGAGGTGGCAAAGCATACCAGCACAACGGAACGGCGTGCCGATGATGCAGAACGTGATACCGATAAAGTCAAAATGGTTGAATATATGGAAAAACACATGGGCGAAGAATTCGACGGCGTGATTTCCGGAATGACGGCATGGGGCATGTATGTGGAACTGCCAAGCACGATTGAAGGCATGGTTTCTGTGACATCGCTGCGGGACGGGTATTACATTTATGACGAAAACCATTACGAAATGGTTAATGAAACCACCGGAAGAACCTTCAAACTCGGACAGAAGGTCACGGTCAAAGTTGTTGCAACCAATAAAATTTTAAGAACGATTGATTTTGAATTATCAGAAGGAGAATGGGAGAATGGCAGAACAAAAAAACGCAAACCGACTGATTTCCAATAATAAAAAGGCCTATTTTGATTATTTTATAGAGGATAAATACGAGGCAGGACTGGTTCTGCACGGAACGGAAGTGAAATCTATCCGCATGGGAAAATGCTCTATTAAGGAGGCGTATATTCAGATTCAGAACGGCGAAGTATTTATTAATAATATGAATATTACACCTTACGAAAAAGGCAACATTTTTAATAAAGACCCGCTCCGCCCGAAAAAGCTATTACTGCACCAGAGCGAAATCAACAAGCTTGCCGGACAGATTGCGCAGAAAGGATATACAATTGTGCCATTGCAGGTTTATTTAAGCAAAGGCCGTGTGAAAATGGAAATCGGACTTGGTCGTGGTAAAAAGCTCTACGATAAGCGTGATTCCATTGCAAAGAAGGATCAGAAGCGGGAGGCAGAGAAAGAATTTAAAGTACGCAATCTCTATTAAGCATATACAACCCGTTGTAATTTAATAAAAGCAGAAAACTATAAAATAAAAACACCACCGCTTTGCAGGGCAGATTATCAGTTCTGCAGAGCGGTGGTGTAAATTTTAGTCAATGCGTTCCTTTTTACTTTCACGTTTATTCTGATACATTGCTCATATTTTTAGCTTCGTCCGTTTCAGTTTATAGGATGAGCCGTTTTGATCATTACAATAGCCTGAATTTTGACAACACTTTTGACAACACTTTTCTTAATTTAAGACGGTTTAAAACGGTTTAAAATACTGTAAAATGGCAATAAAAAAAGCCCGAAACACCATAAAATACGGTATTTCAAAGCCTTTTTTAATAGTGGAGTAGACGGGAGTCGAACCCGTGTCCAAAAGCCCATTCACTGTTCTTCTACTATCATAGTTAGTTATTGTGGGTAAACCCTCATTCCCTCCGGTAGCAGGAAATCAACACCCTGATACCTTTAGTAGCTTCATAATACGCCCACCGGTTCAAAGCTTTACCGGCGTCGTTTCCCGTATAGTCGAAGCCTGGGTCCTAAAGTACGGGTACTCTAGGTCAGACTGCTGCAACTAGGCAGCGTAAGCTAAATTTTCGTTAGCGTTTATATTTAGATTTGTGAGTTGACGCATCACCTGCGGATAGCTTCACCAGCTTCAAAACCCCTGTCGAAACCTTTACTACCCCGAGTGTATACACCGGAATATTTTCGGTCAACCAGTCATAACGCTGATTATTTACTACTATAGCACGCGGTAACGGCTTCGTCAAGAATTATCTTGTGACTTTTATTGACTTTAAAGCACACAATAAGTAAAATAATAGTAAATTAGCGACAAAGTCGCTCAGAAATGAGGAATAATATGGCAAAAAACGAATCAAAGAATCCGGCAAAGGAATATTCTGTCGGAGGATATACCTTTAAGACAAAAGAAGGCGCACAGGCGGCAAAGGATGAGCTGGCGGCAATTAAATATATGTCATCAAAAACAGACAGTACAAATGCAAAACAGGTATATATTTTGTATCATGACATTATTGATAAAAAACTGTTTAATACGCTGATTGGCATGAATTATTTAAAAGAGCTGCAGCAGTTTTTATATCTTTCACCGGATGTACCAAATGAAAAAATCAGGCCGATTCCGATTAATAATGAAACAAAAGAAATGATGGAGGGCCGCAGAGAGCTTACGGAACATAAAAGCGAAATCCGTAAGCTGACAAAGGAACGCAATCATTATAAAGACAATTTTGTTATATCTGTGATTGTAAATGTTGTATTGGTTGTTGTGATTGCGGCAATGATTTATATTACACTGCATAGTTCCAATGCAAATGTAATCAATTACGAAGTAAACCTTCAGGATAAGTATGCTTCATGGCAGGAAGAACTGCAGTCGCAGGAAGAATCATTAAATGCAAGAGAACGTGCATTAAATCAGCAAAAATAATTTTAAAAAACACATTTTTAACATATTCTTACGATATAATCGGCACAAAGGTAAAAAGTCAGGAGGATATTACGAATGAATAAATTAAAAGTTTTAATGGTAGATGATGAAAGCAGAATGCGCAAGCTGGTAAATGACTTCCTGTCACGTAAAAATTATGAAGTCATTGAAGCCGGTGATGGTGAAGAAGCAATTGATAAATTTTATGCGGATAAAGATATTGCACTAGTAATCCTCGATGTTATGATGCCGAAAATGGACGGATGGGAAGTCTGCAAACAGATTCGCAAGGATTCCAAAGTGCCAATTATTATGTTGACGGCAAAAGGTGAAGAACGTGATGAATTACAGGGCTTTGACTGCGGTGCGGATGAATACATTTCAAAACCATTCAGCCCGAAAATTCTGACTGCCAGAGTGGATGCTCTGGTACGCCGTGCGTATATGGTAGATGGCAGCGAGTGTATTAACATCGGCGGAATTGAAATTGATAAAGCCGCACACATGGTTAAAATTGACGGGGAAGAAATTGAGCTGAGTTTCAAAGAATTTGAACTGTTATCTTATTTTGTGGAAAATAAAGGAATCGCTCTTTCAAGAGAAAAGATTTTAAATAATGTATGGAATTACGATTATTTCGGAGATGCCAGAACGATTGATACACATGTCAAAAAGCTGCGTAAAAAGATGGGTGAAAAAGGTGACTGCATTAAAACCATCTGGGGCATGGGATATAAGTTTGAAGTGTGAACAAGCCATAAATTAAAGCTTGTTCACACAGGAATGGAGATTAGTGATGGGCAGACATTCGATTAAAGTTAAAATTACATTATTACTGACTGTTATTATTACCAGTCTGGTTGTACTTTTGCTGATTTTAAACAGTACACTGTCTGAAAAATTTTATTTTTCAGATAAGCAGGAATGTATGTTAAATACATATTCCAAAATTGATCAGATTATGAGCGATTACGATGCGGGAACTGTTTCTGAATCCCAGATGAGTGATAGTATTGAACAGCTTACCGGCAGTGCGGCAATGTCTGTTATCGTGGTAAATAGTGACTGGACAACCGTGTATTCTAATATTAACGGCGAACAGGATATGATAAACCGCCTGCTCCGCAGTATTTTTAATAAAGATGTATTCGGAACGTCCGATTCGGCACCGCAGCAAAATTCAAACAATGAAAATGTGCCGGGCGATATGCAGGATATGAGTAATCCGGATAATAACAATCCGGATAAAGGGAATTTAGACAATGGCAGCCCGGATAAAAATAATCCGAAGAATAAAGACGATGTTTCCATTAATATGTCGGACAGTGGAATAGAGGAAAGCCGTGATATTATGACACAGACAGATTTATATACACTGCAAAAGGTTTATGATAACCGTCTGGGTGATGATTATTACGAGTTGTTCGGTACACTCTCCAATGGAGACAGTATTATGCTTCGTATGGCATTACAGGGGATTAAGGATAACGTATCCATTTCTAATACCTTCATTACTTATGTGGGAATCGGTATTTTGATTATTGGTGTCATTGCGGCATACATTTTTTCAAGTTATATTACAAAACCGATTCAGCAGCTTTCCGATATTGCAGAGAGAATGTCCAATCTGGATTTTGATGTGAAATATCACGGAAAAGATAAGAGTGAAATCGGTGTACTTGGAAACAGCATGAATAATATGTCAAAGAAGCTTGAAGAAAATATCTCACAGTTAAAATCAGCGAACAAAGAACTGCAAAGGGATATTGACCGCAAAGTTAAAATGGAAGAAGTGCGGACGGAATTTTTATCCAATGTATCGCATGAATTAAAAACACCGATTGCCTTAATCCAGGGTTATGCAGAGGGCTTAAAAGAGGGCATCAGCGATGACCCTGAAAGTATGGATTTTTACTGCGGTGTCATCATTGATGAAGCCGGTAAGATGAATAATATGGTAAAAAAACTGCTCACATTAAATCAGATTGAATTCGGCAACGAAGAACTTGTTATGGAGCGTTTTGATATTATTGAACTGATTACTTCTATTGTAAATGCAAATGAACTGCGGGCATCCCAAAAAGGAATACAGATAGAATTTAACCAGCGCGATGAACATATTGATGTTTGGTCCGATGAATATAAAATAGAAGAAGTTGTAACCAACTATATTACCAATGCCATTAACCACTGCGATTTTGAAAATCGGATTGAAGTTTCTGTAGAACGTATCGGTGATGATGTGCGGGTACATGTATTTAACACCGGAAAAAATATTCCGGAGGAAGATATTCCGAATATCTGGCAGAAGTTTTATAAGGTTGATAAGGCGCGTACCAGAGAGTACGGCGGCAACGGTATTGGACTTTCTATTGTAAAAGCCATCATGGATTCTTATGGAAAAGGATTTGGTGTCATCAATAAATCCAATGGTGTAGAATTCTGGTTTGACCTGGACGGTAAAGCTATGGTATAATATTTTAATAGAGCAGTAGGAACTGTTAAATATTGGAATAGACTAAATGAGGTGGTTACAAGATGAAAAAAATTGCAGCGTTATGCATTGGGGTAGGCTGTATGCTTACAGTAACAGGCTGTGGCAGTAATGTTACATTAAATACAGAACAAAATGATATGGTATCGGAATATATTGCGGGTGTTCTTTTAAAACATTCCTATGAGAACCAGTGGGAATATGAAAAACTTGCTGCAGCAAAAAAACAGAGTGAGAGCAAGAACAACAATAAGAATCATACAGCGACCGGCACAAATACTGTACAGCAGACGACCCAGCCTGCAACCCGGTCTTCTGCCATGACTGCAACAACAGCTGCACAGAATCCTTCTTCAACGGCATCAGCAACACAGTCAACAGCAGGAGAAACAAAAGCAGTGACTTCCTCTGATGAGGTGCTGAATTCATTAAAGCAGGTATTAGGATTAAATTCGGGAATTTCACTTTCCTATACACAGACGGTATCAGGTCAGCGTTATCCGAATGAACAGTATTCCGTGAGTGTACCGGCAAATAATTCCTGTGTGGTTGTAGCACTTGAATTTGAACTGACCAATACAACCGGCTCAGATATTACACTGAATACTGCATCTTCTAACGCAGTGATAAAGCTTGGCATTGAAGGAACAACTTTTACAAAGTCAAAGACGATTTTAAAAAATGATATGACGAATTTAAAGAGTGTTACTATACCGGCAGGACAAAGCTATACTGCTGCCGCAGTTTTTCAGATTCCGGAAATTTTTGCACAGAGTCTTGAAAATACAACTCTGACAGTTGGCAGTGCTAATGCAATACTGGGGACGATGGAGTTGAAAAAATAATCAGCATAAGCGGCAGGTACAACAAGTACAATAAAATTAACATAAAAAATGAGATGTTTCCGTTACCGGTATCAGACCGGCAGGGGACATCTCATTTTTTATAAAATTCATTTTAAAGATGAAAGAAGTCAAAGCCTATCTTCCGAAAACTTTTTCCCGTGTATATTCACCCGCTTCACGTTCTGTCAGCTGGTGTACATAATCCGGGCGTCTTTCCGGTACATAGCCTTTTCCTGTACAGGCATATTCAGCATAATAACAGGTTTCGTGCGATTCCGGTTTATTCCAGTCGTGAAATCCGGTTTCTGATACCTGTTCACTTAAATCACAGCGGATCAGGACAACTTTTGCATAAATCCGCCATGGACGTGAAAGCATCGTTGTCCGCGGCGGACAATTCCCACTAAAAGAGCAGCTTTCAAATACGTAACCATACTTCTGACCTTCATATGTAGATGGTGCAGTATAATAACTGTTAATCGTTTCGTTTCTGTTTAAGGCATATAATTCACAGTTTTTAAAATAACAGATTGCACTGCCGAAGATAAAATCGACTTCACCACTGATAAAACAATCTTCATATAACTGACGTCCAGGAATGCGCGGTGCAAATTCTGTCGGACCGACAAATCCACCCGGTTGTTTTTCTTTCATCGGAAGCGGACCGGTAAAGAGCGTATCCTGATGTCCGAGCATATGACAGTTTTTAAAAACCAGATCATCTCCTTCGGCATATACCGCGATTGCCTGACCGACCTTTTTTCCGAAACCTGCAGAATTTTCAAATGTGATGTTGTATGCATTAAAATGATTTGCCTGCACAAAAAAAGTATACGAACGGAATGTTCCGCGTTTACTTCCGTCCTCCATTGGCATAAATGCATAATAATTATTGGTAATCACCGTGCCGTCTGCATTTTCACCGATGAGTGTAATATTGTCTTTATGAATCTCTACCCGTTCTTTATAAATACCATTCTTAATAAAAACCGTTTCCGGTACGGAAGTAATGCTGTCGATGGCCTCCTGAACACAAGTATAGTCACCGGAGCCGTCTTTTGCCACTGTAATCATTGTTTATCTCCTTTGTTATCATGCTTTTCGTCCTGCCTGATATGACGATTCGTTTATTAACGATATTATGTTTATTATATCATATTTAGACGGAAAACACATATAAAATTTGTTGATTTTATAGACTTTTTATATGAAAACGTGTATACTGTCGTTATCTTTTTTGAGGAAATATACGAAGGTGGAACAGTTATGATTACATTTGCAGAAGATATAAAAGACGTTTCCATATATCTTTCTTTAAGACAACAGGTTGGCTGGGTTTCTTTGACGACGGAACAGGCACAGCAGGCATTAGACCACAGCCTGAAGATTATTACAGTATATGATGATGAGTGTCCGATTGGCATGGGACGGATTGTCGGCGATGGGGCTGTGATCTGCTATATTCAGGATTTGATTATTATTCCGGAATATCAGAGCCGGCACATCGGCAGTATGTTGATTGAACGACTGATTGCTTATGTGAAAAGCATTACATTAAAAGATTCCCGGATGATGCTTTGTCTGATGTGTGCAAAAGGCAGAGAAGTTTTTTATGAAAAACATGGATTTACGGCAAGGCCGACCAGACAGCTGGGACCGGGTATGATTCAGTATATCCGCGTGGAGGAATCATGAAGAAAATACTGCTTTTTCAAATGAACGGCATTGCCTATGATTCGACATGCTTTTTTTCATCGTGTCTTGGCAAAGCATTAGAAAATGCCGGTATAGAAGTAACTTGGTTTGACTTCCAGAGACAGACGATGAAAGATTTGGAGGCTTTATGCGGACAGTCGTTTGATGCCGTCATTGATTACAATTCAAAACTGCCGGGAGCAGTATTGGATGACGGAACACCCTTCTTAAATCACATACAGGCTCCGTTCTATAACTATATTCTGGATCATCCGGTATATCATCATGCGAATCTGAGTGTTCTGCTGGAGAATTATCATGTCATCTGCATTGATGAAGACCATAACAAATATATAAGCAAATGGTATCCGCATATTAAAAGTGTCCATACCCTGTCTGTTGGTGCAGCTAAAGCGGAAAATGCAGTAAAATCAGAACAGCACAGAAAAGAGGGCATTTTGTTTCCGGCAACGTATCTGAATCCACGTGACTATTATGAATTAATCACCGCACTGCCGGACAGTATGCAAAAATATACCAAGGCCGTTTTAGACTGTCTGCTTTCGGATACGCATTGCACCTTTGAAGCTGCGGCGATGCAGGTGTATAAGGAATATGATACCGGAATGGCATTTCCGGTGTTTGCACAGAGCAATTTTCTGGCAGATGTCTATGTCCGTGCATTATACCGTGAGCGTGTACTGGAAGCTGCTGCCAAAAGTGGTTTGCCGGTACGCATTTTTGGTGAAAAATATCAGGAGAGCAGCATTGGTGAATTTTCAAATGTGACAGTTCTGCCGCAGATGTCATATCGAGACAGTTTATCTGCCATTGCGGAATCTGCCTTTGTATTAAATGTTATGCCGTGGTTTAAATCCGGTATTCATGACCGTGTGCTGAATGCAATGTACAACGGTGCGGTGAGTATCACGGATTCCAGCAGCATGATGGATACCTGTTTTACGCCGCAGCAGGATTATATTGCGTATTCACTGGATCGTATTGAAGCGTTGCCGGATTTGTTAAATACGTATGTACCGGACGAGGATTTCAGAGCGCAGACCGCCGCGCGGGCATTTGCAAAGGTACAGACCTTTACCTTTGCAAAACAGGCAGAATATATCAGGACAATATTGTAGTAGGAAAGTAACATATCAATGCACGTTGTAAACTAATTTTAAATATAGGTTGACAATTCTTCTTTCAAATTGTAAACTAATAAAAGAACAGACAGCAGGCATCGTAAACAAAGGACTGTCCGTTCAATTTATAGGACAAAAAGAAGGATAAAACAATGCAGAAGAAAAAATTTTCTTTAACACAATTAATTTTCATGGCACTGATGGCAGCCGTCATGTGTATTGCAGGGCCGCTTGCCGTGCCGATTGGGCCGGTTCCGATTACGCTGACCAATCTGGTTATTTATATTGCAGTCGGGGTGCTTGGTACCGCACAGGGAACCATTAGTTACTGTCTGTATCTGCTTCTGGGAATGGTCGGTCTTCCAGTTTTTTCCGGCTATGCCGGTGGACTTGGCAAACTTGCCGGACCGACAGGCGGATATCTGATTGGCTTTATTGCAATGGCACTGATTGGTGGAATTGTGATGGAAGTATCACACAGAAAACTGATTCCAACACTGATTGGCTGGTTTATCGGAACAGCCGTTGATTATCTGTTTGGAACATTGTGGTTTATGTATATCATGCACACGACATTTATGCAGACTATGGCAGCGTGTGTTTTTCCGTTTATTATCGGTGACTGTATAAAACTGATTGCCGGTGTCATGCTTGGCAGACAGCTTCATAAAATACTGGTACATGCCGGATTTATTAAAACAGCAGTAGCATAACCGCTAAAATTTTTTGATAAATCAATATGATAAATGAATAATTAATAAGAATTAATAAAACCCCGCACTTTCAATGTCCTCTACGGACGGAAAGCGCGGGGCAGCTTTTTATGCATTTATATTATCGCACAATTTCAGATGAAATTATACAAAATCTACTATGCAAGCAGTGTCTTTACATAATCTGCAATTTCCTGATTCTTGCAGTTTGCAAAGAATAATTCCTGGAATTTTTCACCGGCAACAGCACCCTTTACAAGATCCTGATCAAGGTTCTTTAAAATGTCGATTAAGCTGTCTTTGAAAGCAACCTTTCTTACTCCATCAAGAATCTTCTTATTTCTCTGTTCCGGAACAACTCTTTCCTTTGGATAACCGCCGCCCGGTTCGCCTTCAAATAATTTTTCAAAAATGTATGTAAGATTTAATTCAGCACCCCAGCCAAAGCCCTTTGCAAATGGGAGTGAAATGGCATTACCGTCATTAATCTGCATAAACATATATGCATCTGAAGGGTCTACAACATGTCCGCACAGAACACCCGGGAATGAATTTAATGCAAGCATGGCGCCTTCACCTGTACCGCAGCCTGTTACAACGAAATCAGCAGCACCGCTGTTAATTAAAAGAGCAGCTAAAATACCGTTCTGTACATATGTCAGCTGTGCAGCATCGTCAGCAGCATACATACCGTAATTATCAACTGTATGTCCCTTGCTTTCTGCAACCTTCTTTAAAGTGTTATAAACCATTTCATTTTTTGCAGCCTGGCTGTTTTCATTAATCAATGCAATTCTCATGATTTTAAAACCTCATCTTTCTTTATTTTGCAATATTGCAATTAAATTAACTATAAGCAATTATGAGAGATTTGTCAATGTATGTGAAATTTGTAACAACAAGTGTTAACTTTGCAGATTTTTATGTTGACATTTAACGGTGCAGGTATTAAATTAGTTGTAAACTTAATTTTTTAAGAGGTTCACAATTTACAACAAAACGGAGATCGTGTAAAAAAACACACTGATGTGCTGATTTTTTACACAGCACTTTGTTTATGAGCAAAAATAAAGTGCTATTATGGCAGATGAGAAAATGCATGCGCAAATTTTTCATCGCCGTTTCGTAACAAGTTGCTCAGAAATGGAGATTAGTATGTTAGAACTTGCAAAAGAAATTGTCGGCGGAAGACGGCTGACAAGGGAAGAAGATTGTTCGTTTTTACTGGAAGCGGATATTAATGAATTGTGTGAAGGTGCGGATTATATCCGTAAAAATTTATGTGGAACACGCGCGGATTTGTGTGCAATTATCAACGGAAAAAGCGGTGCATGCAGTGAAAACTGTAAATTCTGCTCACAGTCCGCACATCATCACACCGCCTGTCAGGCAGGAGATTTTATTGATGAAGAAGCCATTTTATCCGGCTGCCGCGAAGCATGGGAGCAGGGGGTAGACCGCTACTGCATCGTAACGGCGGGACGCGCCATTAAAGATGAAGATTTTGAAAAAGCACTTCATGCGTACAAAAAAATGCATGAGGAATTTCCGGATATGATTTTGTGTGCATCCCACGGTTTTGTATCGGAAGAAAAATTAAAACAGTTAAAAGAAGCCGGTGTTTCAATGTATCATGAAAATATTGAAACGTCCGAGGAAAATTTTCCGAATGTCTGTACAACACACAGCTTTGAAGATAAAATCCATGAAATTAAGCGGATTCAGGAAGCGGGCTTAGAGCTTTGTACCGGCGGCATTGTCGGCATGGGTGAAACATGGAAAGACCGTCTTAGCATGGCATTTACGCTCGCAGAACTGGGTATCCGTTCCATCCCGATTAATATCTTAATTCCTGTAAAAGGCACACCGTTTGGAGAACTTGAGCCGATGACGCAGGAAGATATATTAAGAACCGTCGCCATACTGCGTTATATCAATCCGAAAGCAGATGTGCGGATTGCTGCAGGCAGGAATTATTTTAAAGATGGCGGCGGGGAACTGTTTTTGTCCGGTATCAATGCCGCACTGACCGGAAATCTTCTGACAACCGGTGGAAGCAGTATGGAGCAGGACAGAAACATTTTAGAGGAAAAAGGATATATTTTGAAAAAGAAACCAACTGAAAAATAATTTATAGAACGGGAGAAGAAAATGAATAAAATCAATGCTCAAAAAACAAAAGACATGGTAATCATCGGACTGATGGCAGCAATTATTTGTGTGATGGGGCCGCTGTCAATCCGGCTGCCGTTTACACTGGTACCGATTTCACTGACCAATCTGGCAATCTATTTCATTTTATATGTAGCAGGAACCAGACGCACTGTTATCAGTTATCTGATTTATCTTTTAATCGGAATGTGCGGTGTACCGGTATTTTCTAATTTTTCATCCGGAGTGCAAAAGCTTGCCGGTCCGACCGGCGGATACCTTGTCGGTTTCATTTTTATGGCAATGGTCAGCGGCTTCTTTATTGACCGCTGGTATAACAAGCCTGTAATTGCTTTTGCGGGAATGTGGCTCGGCAAAGCAGTCAGCGCGGCATTTGGTACAATCTGGTATGCGTATGTTGCAGGGCTTTCTTTTAAGGCAGCTTTAATGGGCGGTGTTGTTCCGTTTTTACTGGGAGATTTAATAAAAACAATCCTCGTTGCGGCAGTCGGTCCGGCTGTGCGTAAGCGGCTGGCAGTCAGCGGACTTGTAGAATACAGCGTGAATAATTCTTCAATTTAAGCGTATGCATTCGTATTTAAACCATTGTCATTTTATAAAATTCATTATATAATAGTCCAAGCAAATTGCAGGAGGGACTTATGTCAGCACAAAATGATACACAGGCGGCATTTATGGAAGCCATGAACGGCTTAAAAGAATATGCCAAAGTCAATGGTGGCTTTATTACCAAAGACGATGTACTCAGTTATTTTAAAGATTTAGATTTAGATGACGGTAAACTACAGATGGTTTACGGCTATCTGATGGCAAATAATATTAAAATCAAAGGCGCAGCTTCCGAAGATAATGAATTTTTAAAAATGATGGAAACCGCGGAAGCGGAAGAAATCCAGAAGCAGGAAGCCGAGGAAACCAAACAGGAAGAACAGGCGGGCGCAAAGCAGCTTGAGGAATCACTCGACTATGCAGAAGATGAGAAATATTTACAGCTGTATCTGGAAGATTTAAAGCAGGTGGATATGCTTTCCGATACCAGTCTTGCATTTCTGTTAATGAATATTGTTGAAGATAATGATAAAAATTCACTGGAACTTTTATCACAGTCTTTTTTAGGCAAAGTTACCGAATGGATTACCCCGTACCGGGGCAAAGGTGTGCTTGCCTGCGATCTGGTGCAGGAAGGTAATCTGGCAATGCTGTCCTATATCGGCCAGAAGCAGTGGGCAAACAATTACGAATGGAAAGATAAGATTAAAGAAGGAAATACGCAGGATTTGCTCGAAGTCCTTCACGGCATTGAAAAAGAAGTCCGTGAACTGGTTGAGGGCAGTCTTGAAATGATGATTGATGAACAGAAAGAATCCAATCAGGTCGCGGGCAGAGTGCTAGGAAAGGTCAATCTTGTCAACGATTGGGCAAAACGTTTAAGAAATGAACTGGAACGCAAACCGACCATTCAGGAGGTTGCTGATAAAATGGGCATTTCCCCAGAACAGGTAACGGAAGCAATCCGCTTATCGGCAGAAGCAATAGAAGACATTGATTATGTAAAAACCATGCCGCAGGCAGATACAAAGGCAGATGTTCCAAATAAACCGGTTGGAAAAATCAGCTTCCAGTAACAACATTTAAGAATAAAATATGAAATTTTACATAAGATATTGTGTAAAGACAAAGATTGTTGTATAATACGTTTAACGAAGACGAGATACAATTGAATAGGGCATTTCCTGGGGTGTTCGCCAGCCTGTTTATTTTGATCCTACATTATTCGCACGGGACTCCTATATCTTCATTTTCAATGTCAAGCCTCCTTAGTCAGTGGAAGGCAGCGGAATGAATGCGGTAACCCACCTAGCTAAGCTAGGAGTCGAAAACGCAGGCAACGGCATTTTGGGAATGTTTAATTGACAAAGTACAGACAAACTTCTTTTTATCCGCATAATGATGATAAAAGGAAGTTTTTTTCATTTATATCTTAATTTATAACCGCATAAAATCATGGACAGCTTTTATGCGGTTCATACAAATCAGTATAGAAGGGGACGGGTGTGATTTTAAAAAAGCGAAAACGGATTTGGATAATGGCAGGACTGTTTCTTTGTATTTTTCTTATTTTAGCGGCAGTTCTTTTTACAAAAAAGAAAAGTACAGATATCTTTACCATGGCAGAAGCTTCTAAAATGCTTGCTTATGCCGCAACGGATTTTAAGACGTCCGGAACGGATGACACCGGTAAATACTGGTATTCCGGTTATGTCAATGCCGTCAGCGAAGCCGGTCTGCTTAAAATTAAAAAGCCGCAGGCGAAGGTGCGTTTTAAGGATACATATGCACTGGCAAAGAAACTGGAAGTGCCGGAAACGGTTCTTGCAGAACTTCAAAACAGTGCAAAAGCGATGACAAAGCAGGAATTTTTAGATGTATTTATGCAGCTGCTTCCTTATATGAAAAACGGCGAACAGGTCGTTAAAATGCAGGCGGGGATTGCAGGCACGCCCGCAACGCTTAAACAGGCGGGGGAGTGGGAAGCCTACACCACCAAAGGCACCTACCGTTTTACGGGAATTGTACTGGACGATAAGATTGATAAGACAGTAACAATATATACCTGCGGAAAAGAAATTCTTGCAGTTGAAGATACCGTGGAAAATCTGGTGGAATATAAAAACATCTGGATTAAATCCAGTACGGATACCACGGTTGAAACCAACGTCTACGGCGCAGACCGCATTTTTAAAATTCCGGGACTGACAGCGCCTGTTGAAAATGTACTTGCTGATTTAAAGGTGGAAAACGGCAGTGTCACACAGATTAATACCAAAACCGATACAATTACCGGCATGGTACAGGCCGTCACAAAAGACTATGTGGAAGTGCAGGGCTACGGAAAAGTCGCGTTAGACGATGCGTTTATGATTTATGACATTTACAACGGCTTTGCCGTAAAGACCTATCAGGATATTATTGTGGGTTATTCCTTACAGGACTTTATCGTTGCAGAAGGCAAAATCTGCGGTGCGGTTATCTCTAAACCGCTGAATGTGCAGAATATCCGCGTTATTTTGAAAAATACCGGGTTTAAAAGCATTTTCCATGAAAATGTACGGCTGACGTGTTCTAAAAGCTTTATGGTCAGTACAAATGAACAACAGACACGCTATAACGCGGGGGACGTCTTTGAGCTGACACCGGATAATGAACTGCTTTTACAGGGACGAGTGACCGTTACACCGGATAACGGCGGTGAAATCTCTATTTTGTCGGTGATGCGCAGCCAGGGTGTGCCGTCTTATGAGGGCAGTATCGAACTGGCGGCTGCAGATGACGGCATTGTGATTGTCAATGATGTGCCGGTCGAATCCTATCTGAAGCGTGTTGTACCAAGTGAAATGCCTGCAAGCTTTGCTGTAGAAGCCTTAAAGGTGCAGGCCGTTTGTGCCAGAAGCTATGCTTACAAACATCTGGAAAACGGTGCTTACAGTGAATACGGTGCGCATGTGGATGATTCCACGATGTATCAGGTATACAACAATACATTGGAGCAGTCATCTTCCAATGAAGCCATTCAGAATACGCGCGGACAGATTCTGACCTATAATGGTGAAGTCGTGCAGACTTATTATTATTCGACCTCCTGTGGTGTAACGACGGATGTCAGCATCTGGGGTTCAGATTCATCGTCTTATCCGTATTTTGTAAGCCGCTTTGTCAGCCGTTCACAAAAGGAGCTGGATTTGACGGATGAAGCCGCTTTTGAAGCTTTTATTACGTCAAAAGATGAAAATGATTACGATGCCGGATATGCGCTTTACCGCTGGGAATTACAGGCGGATATTACAGCACTTTCCAACAGTTTTAACGCAAAGCTGTATGAAAAATATCTGTCAGCTCCGTCAAAAATTCTGACACAGCAGGCAGACGGCAGTTTCCAGTCACAGAAAATAACGGACATCGGCACGATTACATCTGTTACCGTCAATGAACGAGCGGCGGGTGGTGCGGTAAAAAGTGTGACTGTCTGCGGCAGTGCGGCAACGGTGCGCATTGACAGCGAATCCTGTATCCGCGGGTTATTCGGTATGACAGATGCAGAAATGACGACCAATACCGGAACGACAAAAATGGCATCGCTTCCGAGTACCTTCTGTATCTTTAAACCGGTATACGAGAAAGGCTCTTTAAGTGGCTACCGCATTATCGGCGGCGGATACGGACACGGCATCGGCATGAGCCAGAATGCAGTCAATGAAATGGTAAAAGACGCAATGAATTATCAGCAGATTTTACAGTTTTTCTATCCGGGAACGGCAATCGAACAAAAATAAAACAACCGCAGAAAGCATTTTGATTTCTTGTTTTCACCCTGACCGGTGAAAATGAAGTCAACTGCCTTCTGCGGCTTTTTGTTTTTAATTTGTTATTCTTTTAACAAGTCTTATTTTTTTTCCGCTTCTTTTTTCTTTTTCCGTGAAAACTTCGGCAGAAGCGGGCGGAGTGTCTGACTGGCAATCAGTGTATTTAATTCCGCACCAAGAAACAGAATCAGCATACATACATAAATCCACACCAGTGCAAAAATCAATGTTGTCAGACTGCCGTACATATATGAAAAATTCGGTGAATGTGCAACGTAGAGCGAATAGCAGTAGGAAAATCCGTACCAGCCGACTGCCGAGAAAACCGCTCCCGGAAATTCCTTTGTAATGCTGGACTTTCTTGTCGGAATAAATAAATACATCAGCAAAAACAGCAGAATCATAAATGACGGAAATAAAATCATACGGTTATTTAATATTGCCGATAAAATCACTGCAAGCCGAGGAATAAAAACTTCAATCAATCCGATCAGCTGGTTGCCAAAGACCAGCAGCAGCAGGGTCGCAATAATTAAAACCAGCAGTGCAATTGTATAGACCGTAGACATCAGCCGCTGTAACAGCCAGTTTCGTTTCTTTTGGGTATCGTAAATAATATTTAATTCCTGCATGATTGCAAGAAAGCCTTTTCCTGCCGCCCAAATGGTTGCAACCGTAGTAATGGATGTTAATGCTGCCGATGAATTATCATATAAATCTTCAATAATGGAAACCAGAAATGGTTCCAACTGGACAGGAATTACACCTTTGAGCATCAGTAAAAGGGCATCTTCTGTCAGCGGAAGAAACTTAAACAAGCTCATCAGCAGCAAAAGACACGGGAAAATGCTTAATATAATGTAAAAACAGGACTGTGCTGCATAGCCGGTAAGATTATCCTTTGTCAGCTTGCGCGCAATTTCCTGAATCATAAAGATAATTCTCATAAAATGACCCTTTCTTTACGGTGATTTTATTATTATAAACTATTTTTCGGATAAGATAAAGATAAAAATATTGCATTTGTTGCAGGTTTTCGTTACAATATAAAGTACGGTTAAAATTAGTATACGCAGAAGTGGGAAAAATAATGGGAATTAATGTAAAATTACAGGTGTTCGAGGGACCATTAGACCTTTTACTACACCTGATTGATAAAAACAAAGTAAACATTTATGATATTCCGATTGCAATGATTACGGAACAGTACATGGAATACGTCAATCAGATGGACAAAGAGGATTTAAACGTTGTCAGTGAATTTTTAGTCATGGCAGCGACCCTTCTGGATATTAAATCTAAAATGCTTCTGCCAAAAGAAGTCAACGAAGAAGGTGTTGAGGAAGATCCGAGAGCCGAACTTGTTGAAAAACTGCTGGAGTACAAGCTTTTCAAATATATGTCGTATGAATTAAAGGACCGGCAGATTGATGCGGAGCGCGCCTTTTATAAAGAACCAACCGTTCCAAAAGAAGTCGCCGCATACCGCCCGCCTGTCAATTTAGAGGAGCTTATCGGAGATTTAACACTGCACCGGCTCAATCAGATTTTTCAGGACGTTTTAAAGCGTCAGGAAGAAAAGATTGACCCAATCCGGAGCAAATTCGGAAAAATCGAAAAAGAAGAAGTCAGTATGTCAGAAAAACTGGTGCAGGTACGTTCTTATTTAAAAGAACATAAGCAGTTCAGCTTCCGTCAGATGTTAAGTAAAAATTCGTCAAAAGTTTCGGTGATTGTAACATTTCTTGTCATACTGGAATTGATTAAAACAGGTTTTGTCACGGTACAGCAGGAAAATACGATGGCAGACATCGAAATCACGGTTGTAAAAGACCCGGATTTAATTGAAGATATTGAAGAGGAATAAAAAATGGAAATGGAGTTAAAACAGGCAGAAGCCGCAATTGAAGCGGTGCTGTTTACAATGGGAGAATCGGTGGAGGTATCAAAACTTGCCGCTGCCATTGACCACGATGAGGATACCACCAGAAAAATTGTACATAATATGATGGATAAATACGAAGCGGAAGACCGCGGCATTAAAATCATTGAACTGGAGAATGCATTTCAGTTATGCACCAAACAGGAATATTATGAAAATCTGATTAAAGTTGCCAGCCAGCCGCGAAAATATGTATTGTCCGATGTGCTTTTGGAAACGCTCTCGATTATCGCTTATAAACAGCCCATTACCAAAATGGAGATTGAAAAAATCCGTGGTGTGAGCAGTGACCATGCTGTAAACAAGCTGGTTGAATTCGGACTTGCCAAAGAACTTGGCAGGCTTGATGCACCGGGACGCCCAATGCTTTTCGGTACAACAGAAGAATTTTTAAGAGTATTCGGTGTACAGTCGATTGATGAGCTTCCTGTCATCAGTGAAGATTTAGTAGAGCAGTTCAAGGATGAGGTTGAGATGGAAGTCGAAGCTGATGAACGGCAGGCACAGGAGCAGGCAGCGGACGAATCGGAACAGATTACACTCGATATATAAAAAGATTTTAGAAAGGAAGTCAATCATTATGGAAAGAAAAAACGCATGGAAAAAATATGGCAAAGAGGATTTAAAAACAGTTTTTGATTTTTCTGAAGCGTACAGACAGTTCATTTCCTGCTGTAAAACAGAACGTGAATGTGTAAAAGAGGCAGTACGGCTTGCAAAAGAACGGGGCTACCGTGATTTACAGGATGTCATTGCCAAAAATGAGACACTGTCAGCCGGTGATAAAGTATATGCGGTTAATAAGGAAAAAGCCGTTGTATTATACCACATCGGAAAAGAACCGTTAGAAAAGGGCATGAACATTTTAGGCGCACATATCGACTCCCCACGCCTTGATATTAAGCAGGTGCCGTTATATGAAGATTCTGAACTGGTATTAATGGATACGCACTACTATGGCGGCATTAAAAAATATCAGTGGGTTGCACTTCCGCTTGCCTTACACGGCGTAGTTGCTTTAAAAGACGGCAGTGTCGTGGAAGTCTGCATTGGTGAAGATGCTTCTGACCCGGTTGTCGGCGTATCGGATTTGCTGATTCATCTTGCCGGTGAACAGATGAGCAAAAAGGCCGACAAAGTTATTGAAGGTGAAAATTTAGATATTCTTGTCGGCAGTATGCCGTCTTATGAAAAAGAAGAAGACGGAAAAGATGCAAAGGAAGCCGTTAAGAAAAATATTCTTGCGCTGTTAAAGGAAAAATACGGCATTGAAGAAGAAGATTTTATCTCTGCCGAGCTTGAAGCTGTTCCTGCCGGTCCTGCAAGAGATTACGGTATCGACAGAAGCATGATTATGGGTTACGGCCATGACGATAAAGTCTGCGCTTATCCTTCCTTAGCCGCCCTGTTAAATGCAGATAATCTGGACAAAACAGGTGTATGCGTACTTGTCGACAAAGAAGAAATCGGCAGTGTCGGTGCAACCGGTATGCACTCCCGTTTCTTTGAAAATATGACAGCAGAAGTTATGGAACGCATGGGACAGTATTCTGAATTAAAGCTGCGCCGCGCACTGACCGCTTCCAATATGCTCTCATCTGATGTCAATGCGGCATTTGACCCGAACTACGCAAGTGTCAGCGAAAAGAAAAATACGTCCTTCTTCGGAAATGGCATGGTCTTTATGAAATATACCGGCGCTCGCGGAAAGAGCGGTTCTAATGACGCTTCGGCAGAATACCTTGCCGCATTAAGAAAGGTTATGGATGATGCCAATGTTACCTATCAGACTTCAGAACTTGGCAAGGTCGATGCAGGCGGCGGCGGAACCATTGCTTATATCATGGGCAATTATGGCATGAATGTCGTTGACAGCGGTGTTGCCGTACAGAACATGCACGCACCGTTTGAAGTTATCAGCAAGGCAGACCTTTACGAAACCTACAGAGGTTACGAAGCTTTCCTGCATATGTAAATGTTTATATGAATGGAGAAAACAAATGAAGTGGAATAAATACTCAATCCAGACAACAACCGAAGCTGTTGATTTTATCAGCAGTATGCTCGGAGAACTGGGCATTGAAGGAATCGAAATTGAAGATAATGTACAGCTGACACAGGAAGAAGCAAAGACGATGTTTGTCGATTTTATCCCGGATTTACCGCCGGATGACGGCAGTGCAAAAGTCAATTTCTATATTGACTCCGATGAAGACGACAATACAATTATGGACAAGGTCAAGGACGGTCTGGAAGAACTGCGCCTGTTCTGCAATGTCGGTGCAGGAACAATTTCCGAATCCCAGACAGAAGATAAGGACTGGATTAACAACTGGAAGCAGTATTGGCATACCTTTACCATCGGTGATTTATATATCAAACCGACATGGGAGCCGTTAACAGAAGAAATGAAAGGACATGCGGTTTTAAGCATTGATCCGGGTACGGCATTCGGTACGGGTTCTCACGAAACGACCCGTATGGTGATCCGCCAGCTTCAGAAATATATCAAGGGCGGTGAAGAAGTCCTTGATGTCGGCTGTGGCAGTGGTATTTTATCCGTTGTTGCTTTAAAATACGGCGCAAAGCATGCATTTGGCACAGACCTTGACCCGAATGCGATTATTGCTTCCCATGAAAATGCAGAGCAGAACGACATTTCTGCCGCACAGCTGGAAGTCATTGAGGGAAATATCATTGACGACAAGGCGGTTCAGGACAAATGCGGATACGAATGTTACGACATTGTATGTGCCAACATTTTAGCCGATGTATTAGAGCCGCTTTCTGCAGAAATTACACAGCATATGAAGCATGGCGCATATTTTATCACTTCCGGTATTATCAACACCAAAGAGCAGGAAGTCGTTGACGCTTTTAAAAAGAACCCTGAACTTGAAATTGTAGAAGTAAATCATGACGGCGAATGGGTCAACGTAACTGCCCGCCGCAGATAAGCAGGATTCAGAGAAAAATGTTCTCGGAACGGAGAGGAAATGTATCATTTTTTTTCAGAGCATGAGCATATTCATGACACCTATATTGATATTGTAGGTTCGGACGTGAATCATATTAAAAATGTACTGCGCTTAAAAACAGGAGATTCCTTGTTAATCAGCAGTGGCGATAATATTGACTACACCTGCCATATCGCACAGATTGACGAAGAGCATATCCGTGCGGACATTGACTCGGTTGACGAGCGCGGCAGGGAACTGGCTTCCAAAATCTATCTGTTTCAGGGACTTCCCAAAGCAGATAAAATGGAACTGGTCATTCAGAAAGCGGTTGAACTTGGCGCTTTTGAGGTAATTCCGGTTGCCATGAAGCGGAGTGTCGTCAAACTCGATGCCAAAAAAGCCGAATCGAAAGTCAAACGCTGGAATGCCATTGCAGAAAGCGCGGCAAAGCAGAGTAAACGCAGTATCCTGCCTCAGGTATCCGATGTTGTAACCTTTGCACAGGCAGTGAAAATGGCAGAAAACTGTCAGATAAAGTTACTGCCGTATGAATGTGCAGACGGCATGGAAAAGACCAAACGGCTTATTGAAAATATTACCCCGGGTCAGGACATCGCTGTTTTTATCGGTCCGGAGGGCGGCTTTGATTTGGACGAATTAGAGCTTGCAAAAGAAGCAGGCTGTGAAATCATCACACTCGGAAAACGCATTTTGCGGACAGAAACCGCCGGCATGATGCTGTTATCCGTCCTGATGTATCATTTAGAACAATAATCACATGGGAGAAAATCATGGAAGCATATTTAGACAACTCCGCAACAACGAAATGTGCCAGAGAAGTTGTTGAAACGGTTGTAAAAGCAATGCAGGACGATTATGGCAATCCGTCCTCTAAGCATATGAAAGGTGTCGATGCCGAACAGTATATCAAACAGGCCGCCGCCACGATTGCCAGAAGCCTGAAATGTCAGGAAAAAGAATTGGTTTTTACGTCAGGCGGAACGGAATCCAACAATATGGCAATTATCGGAACAGCTATGGCAAACAAGCGCCGCGGGAATCACGTTATCGTATCAAGCGTAGAACATTCTTCCGTTAAAGAGCCGTTTAACTTTCTGGAGGAGCAGGGCTTTCGCGTAACCTACCTTCCGGTTGATGCACAGGGCAGAGTATCCATAGATGCCCTGCGTGAAGCACTCGATTCGGAAACGATTCTTGTATCGGTAATGTATGCCAACAACGAAATCGGAACGGTTGAACCCATTGAAGAAATCGGTCAGATTGTCAAGCAGTTCAATCCTGAAATTGTATATCATGTAGATGCCATTCAGGCATATGGAAAATTTAAAATTGTTCCGAAAAAGTTAAATATTGATTTACTGTCTGTCAGCGGACACAAAATCCACGGACCGAAAGGCACCGGATTTTTGTATGTGAAAGAAAAAACAAAGATAAAGCCCATTATTTTAGGCGGCGGACAGCAGAAAGCCATGCGTTCCGGTACGGAAAATGTGCCGGGAATCGCGGGACTGGGCGTTGCCGCAGGACTGATTTATAACAGCGCCTTCGATAAAAAAATACAGAAAATGTATGATTTGCGCAGTTATTTTATCGAAGAGCTGCAAAAGCTTCCAGACGTGACAATCAACGGCTGTATGGGACGGGAATCCGCACCGCATATCGTCAGTGCATCATTTCGCGGTGTCCGCGCGGAAGTTTTATTACACGCGCTGGAAGATAGGAAGATTTACGTATCCTCCGGTTCTGCCTGCTCGTCCAATAAACCGGGATTAAGCAACACACTGGTTGCAATCCACTTAGACCCGGATTTGCTGGATTCCACAATCCGTTTCAGTTTCAGCTTTGAAACAACAAAGGAAGAACTGGATATGACACTGGAAGCTTTAAAAGAACTGCTTCCGGTACTGCGTAAATATACAAGACACTAAAACAAAATAATGACAGGTGCAGGGAACACAAGTGTTCCCGGAATGGAGAATTATGTACAAAGCATTTTTGATTAAATACGGAGAAATCGGTGTCAAAGGAAAGAACCGTTATCTTTTTGAAGACGCCCTTGTAAGACAAATTCGTTATGCCTTAAAGAAAACAGACGGCGAATTTGAAGTAACAAAAGAAAACGGACGTATCTATGCAACGGCTGTCAGCGATTTTGATTTTGATGAAGCCGTAGAAGCCTTAAAGACCGTATTCGGTATTATTGGCATCTGCCCGGTTGTACAGATTGAAGACAACGGATTTGATGACCTTGCCGATACTGTTATTAAGTATTTCGACTCCGCATACCCGGATAAGCACTTTTCTTTTAAGGTCAATGCCAGACGTGCAAGAAAGAATTACCCGATGGATTCCATGGAAATCAACATGGAAATGGGCGGAAGATTATTAGACGCATTTCCTGAATTAAGCGTTGACGTACATAATCCGGACGTTTTACTTCAGATTGAAATCCGTAACAAGATTAATATTTATTCAACAGAAATTCCGGGTCCGGGCGGTATGCCGGTCGGCACAGCCGGAAAAGCAATGTTACTGCTTTCGGGCGGTATCGACAGCCCGGTTGCCGGATACATGGTTGCAAAGCGCGGTGTCGAACTGGAAGCAACGTATTTTCATGCACCGCCATATACGAGCGAGCGGGCAAAGCAGAAGGTTATTGACCTTGCAAAGCTGGTTGCAAAATATTCCGGTCCGATTACATTAAATGTTGTTAACTTTACCGATATCCAGCTTGCCATTTACGAGAAATGCCCGCATGACGAACTGACAATCATCATGAGAAGATACATGATGCGCATTGCCGAAGAACTCGGTAAAGAAAGCGGCTGTCTGGGACTTGTTACGGGAGAGAGTATCGGTCAGGTAGCCAGCCAGACCATGCACAGTCTGTACTGCACCAACGAAGTATGTACGATGCCGGTATTCCGTCCGGTTATCGGATTTGATAAGCAGGAAATCATTGATTTATCGGAAAAAATCGGTACATACGAAACCTCTATCCAGCCGTTTGAAGACTGCTGTACGATTTTCGTGGCAAAGCACCCGGTTACAAAGCCGAACTTAAATATTATCCAGCGTGATGAACATAACTTAGATGACTGTATTGACGAACTGTTTAAGACAGCCATTGAAACAACCGAAAAAATCCGCATTGAATAAGATTTTTTACAAAATAAAAACTGCCGCGGCAAGGCAGAAGCTTTGAGCGGCAGTTTTTATTTTTATTAAAATTACTATGTAAAACTGTAATTAGTTTGCCATGTATGGCTTTAATACAGCAAGAATTGTATCGACATCAGAATCGGCATGAATATTTAAGTCGATTGGCTTTGATAAGTCCAGACTGAAAATACCCATGATAGATTTTGCATCAATAACGTATCTGCCTGATACAAGATCGAAGTCTACATCAAATTTTGTAATGTCATTTACAAAAGACTTTACTTTGTCGATAGAATTTAACGAAATTTTTACGGTTTTCATTGCGAAAATACCTCCTACCAAATAATATTTACTCTATTAGTTATAATATCTATTTGGTAAAATTATGTCAATACAAAAATAAAAGACAGGAGCAGAAAAATTGAAAAAAGTTGCAATTCATAACCTGGGCTGTAAGGTCAATTCTTATGAAGCGGAATCTATGGAACAGATGCTTCGCGCCGCAGGTTATTCCATTGTTCCGTTTGATGAAAATGTTCCGGCAGACGTGTATATTATCAACACCTGTTCCGTAACGAATATTGCCGACCGCAAATCCCGTCAGATGCTTCACAAAGCAAAGAAGATGAACCCGGATGCCATTGTCGTTGCCGCAGGCTGTTATGTACAGTCCGACAGTGAAGGCGTACAGAAAGATGAAGCGGTAGACCTTGTACTTGGCAATAACTGTAAAATTAATATTGTAGAAGCCCTTGAAAATTATGCCGCTGACCATGAATCCCATATCAGTGTACTGGATTTATCGGTAAAACAGCCTTATGAGGAACTGGAAATTGATAAGGTCAGTGAACATACCAGAGCCTATATTAAGATTCAGGACGGCTGTAACCAGTTTTGTTCTTACTGCATTATTCCTTATACCCGCGGCAGAATCCGCAGCCGCGAACTAGACGACATTTTAAAGGAAGTACACCGCCTTGCGGACAACGGTTATCAGGAAATCGTGCTGACCGGAATCCACCTGACTTCCTATGGCGTGGATAATCAGAAGGGCAGTCTGTTAGAAGTCATTTCACGGATTCATGAAATCGAAGGTGTGAAGCGAATCCGTCTGGGTTCATTAGAGCCGCGTGTTGTGACGGAAGAATTTGTATCGGCACTCGCCGCCATGGAAAAAGTATGCCCGCATTTTCATCTTTCCCTGCAAAGCGGCTGTGACAGCGTTTTAAAGCGCATGAACCGCAAATATACCACTGCCGAATATGAAGAAGGCTGTCGTATCCTTCGTAAATATTTTAACAATCCGGCGATTACAACCGATGTTATTGTGGGCTTCCCGCAGGAAACGGAAGAAGAATTTGAAACAACCTATGATTTTGTAAAACGGATTCATTTTTATGAAATGCACGTTTTCAAATATTCGAGAAGAAAAGGCACGGTTGCCGATAAAATGGACGGTCAGGTCGATGAAAAGATTAAGACACAGCGAAGTGGATGCCTTTTAGCACTTGAAAAGGAAATGTCTGCGGCATACCGCAAAGAAAGTCTTGGTCAGACGATGCAGGTTTTAATCGAAGAAAAGATGACTTACAACGGCACAGACTACATGGCAGGATATACGAAAAATTATATCCGCGTGCTAGTTCCGGTGAGTGACCGGATGACAGAAGCCGCCGTCAATACCATTGTCAACGTAAACTGTAAGCAGATAACAGAAGATGAACTGTATATTATCGGCGAACTTTCTTAATCCCGGTAAAAATTTCCATATTAAAAGTGCTTGCATTTTATAAAATGATATATTATAATCAGACCCATAATTATATATTTCACAAAGCAATGAAGGAAACAAGTAGTATCTGTGAAAAGCAACAGAGAGCAGCCGGCAGGTGAGAGGCGCAGACCGGAAGCAGATATGAATACATTCCGGAGCAGCACTCCGAACAGGAAAGTACCCAAGTAGGCAGTGACGGATTGGTACACGTTATCGTACTCGGAGTATATTTGTACTTCATAAGATAAGCAGTGTGAGCTGTTTATGAATAAAGGTGGTAACACGTAAGCATCAGCTTTCGTCCTTTTAAATAAGGGCGGAAGCTTTTTTTATTAGAATTTTAAATGCAGACACCGCACCCGCCCTTGCCGTAAATCTAAATGATTTGCAAGTGCGCACAGGTAAGACAGGGTGTCTGCGGAAATGGAGGATTTTATGACATTATATGATGAATTAGTGGCAAGAGGACTGATTGCCCAGGTAACAGATGAAGACGTTATCAAAGACTTAATCAACAACGGAAGGGCAACTTTTTATATCGGATTTGATCCGACAGCGGACAGTCTTCATGTCGGACACTTTATGGCACTGTGCTTAATGAAGCGTCTTCAGATGGCAGGCAATAAGCCGATTGCACTCGTTGGCGGCGGTACAGCCATGATTGGTGACCCGTCAGGACGTTCCGATATGAGAAAAATGCTTACAACCGAGCAGATTGAACACAACTGCGAATGTTTTAAGAAGCAGATGAGCCGTTTTATTGATTTCTCAGACGATAAAGCACTTCTTGTCAACAACGCAGACTGGTTGTTAAAGTTAAATTATGTCGAGCTGCTCCGCGAAGTCGGCGCATGCTTTTCTGTCAATAATATGCTGCGTGCAGAATGCTACAAGCAGAGAATGGAAAAGGGCTTAAGCTTCTTAGAATTTAACTACATGATTATGCAGTCTTACGACTTTTACATGTTATACCAGAAATACGGCTGTAATTTACAGTTCGGCGGTGATGACCAGTGGAGTAATATGCTCGGCGGTACAGAATTAATCCGTAGAAAATTAGGCAAGGATGCAAGTGCCATGACCATTACCCTGCTTTTAAATTCGGAAGGCAAGAAGATGGGTAAGACACAGTCCGGTGCTGTATGGCTCGACCCGGAAAAGACGTCCCCATATGAATTTTACCAGTACTGGAGAAATGTTGCAGATGCTGATGTATTAAAATGTATCCGTATGCTGACCTTCCTTCCGCTTGAAGAAATTGATGCAATGGATTCATGGGAAGGCGCACAGTTAAATAAGGCAAAAGAAATTCTTGCATTTGAACTGACAAAGATGGTTCACGGTGAAGAAGAAGCTAAAAAGGCAGATGCAGCAGCAAAGGCAATCTTTACAGGCGGCGATTCAACAGATATGCCGGGTGCAAGCTTAACAGAAGATGCTTTCAAAGATGGTATTGTTGATGTCATTACACTGGTACATCAGGCAGGACTTGCCTCTTCACGTTCTGAAGCAAGACGTGCCGTACAGCAGGGCGGTATCTCTGTAAACGGTGAAAAGGTAACGGAAATTGATGCTTCTTTTGCAAAGGACGTTTTTGAAGGAGAAGGCGCCGTTGTAAAGAAGGGTAAAAAGACTTTCCGCAAAGTGACAATTTCTTAAATCAATATATTTTAAGGAGTTTCATGGAAAGGATTGTGCCTTATGAAAAAAGAAGAAATTATCTATGTCAGGATTTTAACCGTCATCGGTGCTTCGGCACTGATGGCGTTAATTCTGATTTTCGGTGCTGGGAGCGGACTGTTCCAGCGCATTGCAAACGGTATCAACGACACTACACTGCAATTAAGCAACGCCGATGCCGCGATTTACAGTCTTTATTATTATAAAGGCCTAGACGTTCTTTACCGGATTTTATATGCGGTCACGGTTTTCGGACTGATTCTGACAGCCGCCGCCATGTTTTTTAAGTTAAAAGGTGCCGGCATTTATGCGGTATTAAGCTCTGTATTTGCCATTGTCACCGGTGCATATATTGTCCTGTGCAGTATTTTTGAAGGAAATACCGCACTGCGCCGCATGGTGGTTCATTTTTACTTAAAAGACGTACAGACCGTAGCGCCGGAGCATTTATTGGGATTGCATTGGATAGCCGGTGTATTTTTAATCGTACTGGGTGTATTCTGCCTGGTGATTGTAAAGGGAACACGGCTTGACAAAATGAAAGCGTACAGCAGTAACAGTAAAGCCGCCTGCTACAGCATATTTATTCCGGTGCTTATGGGCAGTATGGTCTTTGAATTTTTACGGGAATTACTGATTTCCGTGCTATGCCAGCACGGAGACACTTACACGGCTTCGGCTTATGCGTGTATCCGAAGTTATTATTTTGAGTGGGAATGGTTTTTTGACTATCCGTATGTATTGTATCTGATTCTTACCGTACTGGGTGTCATTGTGCTTTCCAAAGTCAAACTGCCATTGCCTGAAAAATTACGCTCTGCATGGCTTGTGCCTGGCATTTTAACGGTTATCGGTGTCGTGCGCAGTATCGTGTATTTATTCAATGCGCCGCCGCTGTTCGGGTATCTGACGTTTGATGAAAAGCTGTGTGATGTCATTGAAAGTGCATATCCGCTTTATATGCTCGTTTACATTCTGGATATGGTCTTTTTAATGGCCCTTGTGGTTATGATTTTGCAGGAGCAGGGCAGTACAAAAAAAATACTGGCTGTCTGCGGCATTGCCACAGCAGTCAGTATCATAGGGATTCTTATCTGCGGATTTACCGCGGGGCTTCCGGCAATGTATATTACCGCCGCCGCTGCAGATGTCATCGGATTAATCGGCCTGCTTTATCGCGGAAATATCCGTGGAAGCCATCATTGAGTAATTCGTGTAATAAACGACAAATCCCGGTTTGGCAGAAGCAGGTTTTTTAACCTCTTTCTTAATTACATAATCAATTTCAACCTTGTCCTGGTCGCGTCCTTTGGAGTAATAAGCCGCAAGACTTGCCGCTTCTTCAAAGGTGCGGTCAGGCAGTTCTTTGCCGCCGGTTCTTACGATAACGTGGGAACCCGGCATTTTTTTTGCATGAAACCACCAGTCGTTGCCGTTGGCAAATTTAAAGGTAAGCTCATCATTCTGAAAATTATTCTTTCCGACATACATATCGAAGCCGTCCGAAGAAATGTAGTGGAACGGTTTACTCGTCACTTTTTCCTTTTTGCCACCTTTGCCTTTTCGGTGAATGTAGCCTGCCTGAATCAGTTCTTCTTTTAATTCGACAAGGTCTTCTTCATTGACCGCAATATCAAGTGCCGTTGCAATAGATTCCAGATGCTGTGTTTCCGCTTTTGTTTCCTCAATCAGCTTGGAATCTGCTTCAAATGTACGTTTAAGCTTATTGTAGCGGTTAAAATATTTCACGGCATTTTCAGACGGTGTGAGCATCGGATCAAGCGGAATGGAAATCTCCTCGTTGGTGTAATAATTTAATGCCGTAAAAGACTTTGCACCCTCCGGGATATCGTAGCCGTAAGTGTTAATCAATTCGCCGTATACACGAAATTTTTCTCTTTTTTCGGTATCCTTTAACTGCTTTTCCTGAATATCCAGCTTTTTATAGGAGCGCTCCAGTGCCGTTGATACAATCCGGCGCAAATCCGAAGATTTCTGTCGGATTCGCGTAAATTTATCTTTTTCTGAATAAAAGCTTCGAAGCAGGGCACTGATAGAATCAAACGGCGTACAGTCCGCATACATCGCCATCGGAATCGCTGAAAATTCCTTTGGTTCACCGTTTTCATAAAAAATATTCGGCGCAAACTGACCACTTTTTATCTGTTCCATGCAGTCCGAAAAAATGTGGTATAAGTGAAGCTGTTCATTTTCCTCCAGACAGTTTGCCGGTTTTTCGCTTGAAACAGAAGCTTCATAGCAGATTTCCTCTGCAACGGCAGGACTGATACCGGTATAGCCAGTGTAAACCGCCTTTGAAAGCGGCATCGGCTTTGTAAAAACAGCTTCTGCAAATTCGGCATCGTTTGTCTGCAGCGGATTCTTTTTATGCATGGTCTGCGGGATAAAATACGTCCGTCCCGGCAGCACCTCACGCACGGAGCTTGTCTGTGAAGAAATGTGCTTAATGCTGTCTAAAATATTCTGTTTGTCATCACAAAAAATGATGTTGCTGTGCTTTCCCATAAATTCGGCAATCAGGTGCTTGCGGCACAAATCACCTAAATCATTTAAGTGTTCAATTTCAAAATCAAGGATTCGCTCCAGTCCCGGCTGTGTAATCGAGATAATTCTGCCGTTGTTTAAATGCTTGCGTAAAAGCATACAGAAATTCGGTGCCGTCATCGGACTCGGTTTATTTTCCTCTGAAAGATAAATCAGCGGCAGGCTGGCATTGGCTGAAATGACAAGCCTGTACTGCTGTTTTGGTGTTTTAATCGTAAAGAGCAGTTCATCGGTTTCCGGCTGTGCGATTTTATAAAGTCTGCCGCCAAGTAAGGTCTGCTCTAATTCCTGTCTGATATTTGCAATTACAATTCCATCTAAAGCCATTGTTTTAATTCCTTTATATCTATTTTTTATGTAGTCCCATGATAGCACATTTTTTAACTGGTGTCTTGTACTTTTGCACAGGAGTTGCTATAATACATTGGTTATTGATATAATCAAAATAAAACTACCGAAACATCAGTTTGGATTGGAGGACACAATGATAAAGAGCATGACTGGCTTTGGCCGCAGTGAAATAAGTGAGGGGAAACGCAAGATTTCCGTGGAAATGAAGTCAGTTAATCATAGATATTTGGAAGCGGGTATCAAAATGCCAAAGAAATTAAACATTTTTGAGGCGCGTATCCGTGATTTATTAAAAAAATATGCACAGCGCGGAAAGATTGACATTTTCATTACCTATGAAGACCTTTCCGAAACCAATGTCAATTTAAAATATAACCGCGACATTGCGGCAGAATATATGGATATTTTTGAACAGATGGCATCACAGTTTCATCTTGACAATGATATGACGGTTTCCGCACTTTCAAGATATCCGGAGGTCATTACGACAGAGGAAGTCAAGGTCGATGAAGAAGAACTGTGGCATTTTATTGAAAAAGCCGTATGCGCCGCGTGTGAACAGTTTGTTGCCGCCCGTATTACCGAAGGGGAACATTTAAAGAAAGATTTGCTTGATAAGCTTGACAATATGGCAGGGCTGGTTGATTTTATCGAAGCACGCAGTCCGCAGATTATGAAAGAGTACCGCGGCAAATTAGAGCAGAAAGTGACAGAACTTCTCGGAGAAAATCCGTTTGATGAAAATAAGATGGCGGCGGAAGTGATTTTATATGCGGATAAAATCTGTGTCGATGAAGAAACTGTCCGTTTAAGAAGCCATATCGACCATGCAAAAAGCTGCTTGAACGAAGACGGCGGTATCGGCCGCAAGCTGGACTTTATCGCACAGGAAATGAACCGCGAAGCCAACACCATTTTATCGAAAGCAAATGACCTTGAAATTTCAAATAAGGCGATTGATTTAAAAACAGAAATCGAAAAGGTACGCGAACAAATTCAGAATATTGAATAAAACTGCTTGCCAGCTTTCGGAAACTTATGTATAATAAAGAGTACGAATGAAAATAGAGGGATTGCCATGAATAACAGAGGAATTTTAATTGTTCTTTCCGGATTCTCAGGAGCCGGTAAAGGAACGGTTGTAAAGAACATTTTAAAGACGTATCCGGATGAATATGCGGTATCTGTTTCTGCAACCACAAGAGCGCCAAGAGAAGGTGAAACCGACGGCAGGGAATATTTTTTCAAATCCACTTCCGAATTCCAGAAGATGATTGCCACAGGCGAACTGATCGAATATGCGCAGTACGTGGGCAACTATTACGGCACACCGCGCCGCTATGTGGAAGAACAGCTTGAAGCCGGTAAGAATATCATCCTTGAAATTGAGATACAGGGAGCTTTTAATATTAAAAAGATGTTTCCTGATGCAGTGCTGATGTTTTTAATGCCGCCGACTGCGGCAGAGCTTGAAAACCGTCTGCGTGGCAGGGGAACAGAAGACGAAGCCACGATTAAAGCGCGTCTTGCCCGTGCGACACAGGAAGCGGAAGGCGTTGAAGGGTATGACTATATTGTTATCAATGATACGGTCGATGCCTGTACACAGCGTATCCATGAAATTGTTACCAGTGAGAAGATGAAAGCTTCCCACAACCTGACTCTGATTGAAGACATCAGAGAAGACTTAAAAATCTATGCAAAAGGAGAATAAACCATGATACATCCATCGTATTCAGAATTAATGAACGTTATCAACAGCGGGGTAGAAGAAGGCGAACAGCCGTTAGTACAGAGCCGCTATTCAATTGTAAAGGCTGCTGCTACCCGTGCAAAGCAGATTATTGATTCCAGAGCCATTGAAGAAAAGCTTTTGAAAATGCCTGAAAAGGATAAAGATAAGGTCAGTGAACCGGTACTTTCCGATGACGAAGAATTCCGTTTAAAGCTCGGTGAGCCGACTATTCCGAAGTCAAGCAACATGAAGCCTTTATCAATCGCCGTAGAAGAACTCTACGAAGGCAAGGTAAAGATTGTAAACAACGCAAACGACATCAGCGAAGATGAATAAAGCCAATATAAAATAATGCACTGTGGCAGATATATTTTATATATTTTGTAAACGGTGTGGATTATTTTTAAATGATGCCTGGGATATGTTCCGATATGTGAGTGTATCTCAGGCTTTCTTTTATTTTATTCATTGGCGGCGCATTGTCAGTGGCAAATATAGGTATTGCAATCAGATTTAGCACCAATATTGTCATTAGTGGCGTTAGTTCGCATTTTATACTATAATTGTATATTAAATATTTCAGATAAAATAAAAAGGAGTTGTGTCCTATGAGCGGAAAATATAATGAATCAAATCAGTCTATCAGTTGTTCTGTCTGTAAGCAGTGCGGCGGCTGTCAGTACGTTGATATTCCTTACGAAAAGGAATTAAAGAAAAAAAGTGCCTATTTAAAACAGCTTTTTGAAGGGATCTGTACCGTTGGAGAAGTACACGGTATGTATCGTCCTGCATTTTACCGCAACAAAGTGCATGCCGTTGTCGGTCTTGACAAGCAGAAAGGCATTGTGACCGGAACTTATGCGGAAGGCACACACCGCCTTGTCCCGGTCGATGTCTGTATGATTGAAGACCAGAAGGCTGACAGCATTATTGCAACACTGCGCGAACTGTTTGCTTCCTTTAAATATGTACCGTACAACGAAGATACGCACCGTGGATTTATGCGCCACATTTTAATCCGCCGCGGATTTTCCACGAAAGAAATGATGGTTGTCTTGGTGACCGCCGACAATAAATTTCCGTCCAAAAATAATTTTCTCAAGGCACTGCTTGAAAAACACCCGGATATTACAACCGTTGTGCAGAATATCAACGATTACTCTACAAGTATGGTTCTTGGCAAAGCCAATAAGGTTTTATATGGAAAAGGTTATATTGAGGACGTGCTGTGCGGCTGCCGCTTCCGTATCAGCCCGGAATCTTTTTATCAAATTAATCCGTCACAGACTGAAAAGCTGTACAAAACGGCTATCAGGCTGGGCGGCATTACAAAAAATGATGTGGTCATTGATGCGTACTGCGGCATCGGAACGATTGGCATTGCGCTGTCTTCCCATGCCAAAAAGGTTATCGGCGTAGAGTTAAATCCGCAGGCGGTCAAGGATGCACAAACCAATGCTGATTTAAACCACATTAAAAATATCCAGTTTGTCAATGAAGATGCCGGTGACTTTTTAGTACGCTACGCCGAGGGCGGCAGGGCAGACGTTGTCATCATGGACCCGCCAAGAAGCGGCTCTACTCCGGAATTTTTACAGTCCCTTCTGCAAATCAAGCCGAAACGCATCGTCTACATTTCCTGCAACCCGGAAACACAGGTACGTGATGTGCGCGTACTGCAAAAAGGCGGTTATAAGGTGGAAAAATGCGAGGGGTATGATATGTTTCCGCATACTTTTCATATTGAAAATGTAGTTTTGATGACATTAAAATAAAATCAGGGATGACTACGATATTCCTATCGAGGAGAACTTCAGAAAGGATGTGAGTGTTATGTGTAACTTGAGTCAGGGAATTGAAGAAAAGGGGATTGCTATGGCTACAGATAAGGATATCGAAGAAGTGAAAGCGATTATTGCAGGGAAAGAACCTGCGCTTGTATAAAATTATATGAGAACAGGAGCCTTTGAGTTTAATGACTTGAAGGCTTTTGTTCTGTAAATATTAAAAAAATAATGGAAATAGTAAATTATTAAATAGAAATAGCAAAAAAGGACACCCCCAATGAAATTTATCCTATCCGGCGACACACACGGAACATTTGACCTTGATAAAATTATAACATTTTTTCAAAAACAGAATACAACTTACACAAAAGAAGATTATCTCATAATCTGCGGAGATACCGGCATTTGCGGGTACTCTGAAACAGAAGAAACCAAAGTCAGGCACATTTTAAGAAATCTTCCGGTTACAACGCTTTTTATAGACGGAAACCATGAAGATTTTAAAAAATTAAATGCCTTTCCGGTTGAAAAATGGCATGGCGGCAATGTCCATTTTATTGAAAAAGATATTATTCATCTGATGCGTGGACAGATTTTTAATTTAAGCGGCATTACATTTTTTACTTTTGGCGGGGCATACAGTCCTGACAGAGCATATCGGGAGGAGGGTATTTCATGGTTTCCGGAAGAACTTCCCTCCCGGCAGGAATATTTAGAAGGCTGGGAAAATTTGAAAAAATCGGGTTTTAAGGTCGACTATATTCTTACCCATACCGCACCCAAAAACATTGTTTCCCAAATGGGATATAAAGATTTACCCGGTCGCAACGAAGAAGCACCTTTAAGAGAATTTTTACAGCAGGTAGCCGACCATACTGATTTTAAGGCATGGTACTTTGGACATTTTCATAAAGATTGTAAAATAGCAGATTCTTTTTTCTGTTTATATGATATACTTTCATTAATACAGAGGTAATTACGAATTCAAGAAGATAAGTTGGCGTGCGCACAGAATGCCCTTCCAGAGAAATGCGAACAGTTATCTTATCCTGATTTTTTGAATCAGCGTAGAATTTTGATTGTCCAAATCGTAATGAAAGCATATGAAAAATTGTGTAAATAGAGAAATTCAATTTTTTATTGAGAGAATGTTTGAAATGTTGTATTAGTTTGAGCTGAAGGAGGAAATTCAATTTGAAAAAGAAAAAAGATGAAGTAACAATCCGTTCCAGCGCAGCAGAATATCTGACCTATGTTGCTTCCATTGGTGACCAGCAGGACAGCATTGAGATGCGCTACGAGAATGAAAATATATGGCTGACACAGAAGATGATGGCCACATTGTACGATGTAGGAACAAATACAATTAATTATCATATTAAAAAGATATTCGAGGATAGTGAGCTACAGGAAGATTCAGTTATTCGAAAATTTCGAATAACTGCTCCTGACGGGAAAAGCTACAATACAAATCACTATTCCTTGGAGATGATTATTGCCGTAGGTTTCAAGGTCAATTCTGAGCGTGCGGTACAGTTCCGTAAATGGGTGAATCAAATTGCGAAGGATTATACTATCAAGGGCTGGGTTATAGATGACGAACGTCTGAAAAACGGCGGTTCTGTACTTACAACTGAATACTTTGACCGTTTACTTGAACAGATTCGTGAAATCCGCCTGTCAGAGCGCAGATTTTATCAGAAAATAACTGACATTTATGCTACGGCACTTGACTATGACCGCACAGCCAGAACAACCAAACAGTTCTTTGCTAAGGTGCAGAATAAAATGCATTATGCGGTACACGGACATACGGCAGCAGAACTGATTTATGAACGCGCTGATGCGGAAAAACCTCATATGGGACTTACCACATGGGCAACAGCACCGGAGGGTAAAATTGTAAAAAGTGATGTAAGCATTGCAAAGAATTATCTTACTGATAAAGAAATGCGTTCATTAGAGCGTATTGTATCTGCTTACCTAGATTTGGCAGAAGACCGTGCAGAACGCCACATTCCGATGACAATGGAGGACTGGTCAAAGCGTCTGGATTTATTCCTGATGGCAGATGACAGAGAAGTTCTTCAAGATGCAGGGAAAATCACAGCGGAGATTGCCAAGGCAAAAGCTGAAACAGAATTTGAAAAGTATCGTGTGATTCAGGACAGATTATTTATGTCCGATTTTGATAAGTACATACTGGAATTAGAAGAAAACGTAAAGAAATGATGTCTGTTTCTGTGCGTATGCGTACAATTAATCAACAAATTTTTAAAATAAGAGGACAAACATGACCAGAAAATATACAGAATCCGAAATCAGAGATATCATTGCTGACAATTTACAATGTATTGAACCCGGCATGGTATTAATAGATACAGAACATTATCTGCCGAATTATAAAGGAACAAAAGGCTTTGTTGATATTCTGGCAAAAGACTGCAAAGATCATCTGACGGTTATAGAAGTAAAGAAAAGTAATTCTACTGCGCGGGAAGCAATCCATGAAGTTTTTAAATATCTAGAAGGTGTAAAAATAAACAAAGGACTGCGGGACGATGAAATCCGTTTACTGATTTTGTCTACCGAGTGGGATGAGCTGCTCATTCCTTTTTCTTCTCTTTGTCAGAACAGTACCGTTAATATCGAGGGGTATCGTATTCAGGTATCTGAAAATCGTACACTGTCATCTGTAAAAAGAGTACAGCCTATTATGCACAATCATGAACGTCTGTTTTGTGAACATCATATGCTGCGTGCATATACTACAGAACAGAAATTACAACAGGCAATCCAGGAACATATTACATCTTTTGAAACAAAAGGAATTTATGATTACGTTCTTGTTATATTAAAAGCACCAAAAAATCATAGAGAAAAAGAGCTTGCTGCCATGGAAATGCCCTACGTCGGCTACTCTCAGGAAGATAGAGCCTATATGTCAACCCACAACCATGAACACTATCCCGACTATAAATTTATTATTTATTCTGCAAGCCAGTTACAATCTGAAGATATTTACTGGGATATATTAAAAAAAGATGCTGACATCTATTCAAACGTATCAGAATTTTTTACAGAAGATTCTGACGAAGAAGATTATCTGTCAGACCTTCATGATTATGCAATAAATTCTGTTGCCCCTGTTCCGTCCTGTGATACTGAAGATATCGGTTATGCCGCAAAATTACAGAATTATATTTATAACCAGAACTGGACGGTTGAAAAAATTATCAGAGGAAAAATCTTTAACAATGAATTTTTATCGGACGAAACCATTTTGGACGAATTGTGTGGTGCACGAGGCGGTACGCGCCAAAAATATTTATTGGAATTTGATTCGGAAAATATTACTGCACTGAAAAAAATGAAAAGAGAAGTCAGTTATTGTTTACAGGATAACAAGCAATGGAAAGTACCTGTTACAACCATTCTTGATACGCTGATAGACGAATGTGATAAAAAATCATTTAAAGGGAAGATATATATTTATAATCCTATGCATACCTTATACACGCTTTATCTGATAGCTGCACATAATAATATTATGAATTGGGCACCTTGTTTTTTCATTGTCGTGGAATATCCGGATCAGACGGACGTATATTTTGGCGAAATGAAACATACCGGAAATATTCAGGATTTTGATATTGTTATAGAAAAATATTTTGGAAAAACATTATGGGATTTAGCGTTTTCATTGACATGGGGTGGTTACCTGCCAAATGATGTACAAATTGCAAAGGATTTAGGACTGGGTTACGGTGTATATAAAACAAGCAATATCTATGGCAAATCAACGCATTATGAATATTTAGATTATGAATTTACAGAATGTGATGAAATTTCCTCAATGAAAGCTCTTACAGAATATTTTACCCAAAACATCAGTGTAATAAACCGAATCGTTGACCTGTTTGAAAAGGACATGCCTGCCAAAGGATATACTTTCATCTGATGTTTCATTGAAAATCATTATATGCTATACTTTCCTTAATCACAACATTTTTAAGGAGGTCACTATGAACATCGAACAGGCAGTAGAGCTTATTTACACAGGTCTGGTAAGTGAAGAATCGGTTCCGGTTAAATTACGGGCATACCATGAACTCGACCGGGAACTGCTTGCACAGGTGCAGGAAGCACTGGATTTTGCAATAGAGTATTACAAGGGAGAGCCGTTGATTCCTAAAAAACTGGCGGCGGCACTGGTTGATATTTACGGTGCTTTTTACTTTAACAGCGGTTTTAGTGAAAATGAACTGCGCGAGCTTGAAGATATCGGAATGGATTTACAGGAAAAATCCATAGAACTTTTTGAAGACTAAACAAACCCGAGGTAAAACAAAATCATGGGACAGACAGATTTATTTGGAACAGAAAAAATCAGCAAAATACTTTTAAAACTGGCGCCACCGGTCATGCTCGCCCAGCTGATACAGGCGCTCTACAACATCATTGACAGCCTGTTTGTCGGCAGATACTCCGATTCGGGACTGACGGCACTGTCAATTATCTACCCGCTCCAGCTTTTAATGATTGCCCTTGCCGTGGGAACGGGGGTGGGCATTAACACGGTTATGGCGGCAAAGCTGGGTGTCGGCAATGAAAAAGAAGCCGATGAGTATGCCGGTGTCGGCACGCCGTTAGCAGGCTTTATGTGGCTTTTATTTGCGGTCATCTGCTGGTTTGCCATGCCGTTTTACGCAAAAATGTCAACCAATTCCGAAGTCATCATTCACGATGTCATCGTATACGGACGTATTGTGTGTGTATTCAGTTTCGGACTGTTTCTGGAAAGTATCTGGACAAAGGTTCTGCAATCCTGCGGCGATATGAAAACGCCGATGACAGCACAGATTATAGGCGCGATTACCAATATCGTATTAGACCCACTGCTGATTTTCGGTATGTTCGGATTTCCGAAAATGGGCATTGCGGGTGCGGCGGTGGCGACAGTAACCGGACAGATTATGGCGGCACTGATTGTCATGAAAAAAGGCTTTCGCAAATCCCCGCGCAGACAGGTTTACCCACACCACATTGCCAAAATCTTCCAGCTGGGTATTCCGAATATTCTTATGCAGTCGGCATATACCTTTTACATACTGGGATTGAATCTGATTCTTGCGACTTTTTCAGACCAGGCAGTAACCGCACTGGGACTTTACTATAAGTGGCAGACCTTTTTCTTTATCCCGCTCGGCGCAATGCAGACCTGCATTGTTCCGGTTATCAGCTACAATTATGCCGCAAGAAATATTGAGCGCTGTAAAAAGACCCTGTCGGCTTCCATTATATTCGGAATGTCCCTTATGGCACTGGGAACACTATGCTTTGTCTGTATTCCTTCACAAATGCTGCGGGTATTTACTTCCGATGAACTGGTTATTGCTATCGGACGGGTCGGCTTCCGCTTTGTCGGCATCAGCTTTCTGCCAATGGTCACTTCGTTGATATTCCCGGTATTTTTTCAGGCGGTGGGTTCAAGCCTTAAAAGTTCACTGCTTACGGTTATCCGCACCGTGGTATTATTTGTTCCGCTGGCATATTTATTTTCCAGATTCGGATTAAACTGGTTCTGGCTGACTTATCCGGTGACGGAAGTTATCACCAGCCTTACCGGGGCTTATTTTTACCGTCAATTCTTAAACAAGGATTATGTACGGGAAACTGAGGCTTCTGGCGGTAAAAACATCACAGATGTCACCGCCGCCACACATATCTCAGCCGCCATAACTGGCGCAGACAGTACAGGCAGTCATGACAATATCGATAATCTTGACAATCCTGATATTGCCTTAAAGCCTTCCAAACCCGGCGTCATTATCACGATTGCAAGAGAGCACGGCTCATCGGGCAAGCAGATTGGAAAATGTGTCGCCAATGCCTTAGGCATTCCTTTCTATTATAAAGAAATGATTACGCTGGCGGCAAAAGAGAGTGGACTAAATCGCGAATTCATTTCCGATATTCACAAAAATTCGCCGGATATCATGCGTGATTTATATCTGAGTTCCAATGCAGTGCAATACGCGATTAAAGCACAGGATGCCATTATCCGTGAAATTGCGGAAAACGGCTCCTGTGTCATTGTCGGCAGGGCAGCAGATTATATTTTAAAAGATTACGACAATGTTGTCCGCATATTTATCCATGCGCCGCAGGATTACAGAATTCAAAGAGTTATGGATGTATACGGCGACACGCCAAAAGAAGCAAGGGTGAATATTGAGCGTTCCGATAAGGCAAGGGCTTCATATTATGAGCATATTTCCGGCACACACTGGGGTGATGCAAGAAATTATGAATTAACGGTCGATTCCTCTGACGGTGTTGAAAAAACGGCACAATTCATTGTCCGGTATATCACAGGACACACACAGACAGATTCCGCCGTATAAAGTGTAAAATCAGCCACACGGATTAAACATTACCGGTTGCCAATTTCCTGTTAAAATGATATCATACTTTGTGGATTATTTATCAATACTATTTTAACAGCAGGAGAATTCTATGAACAACTCAAATGAACCCATTTATGACGCACGTAAGCTCGGCATTCCGAAAATGCTGATTCTCGGAATCCAGCATATGTTTGCGATGTTCGGCGCTACAATTCTGGTACCGATTCTTGTGGCAGGCTATTTTAAAGATGCCTGCGGTGAACCTTTGACAAGAGGTCTTACCGTTTCTGTTACTTTATTTTGTGCAGGCTTTGGCACACTGATTTTCCATCTTTGTTCCAAATTGAAAGTGCCTGCGTTTTTAGGCTCGTCCTTTGCATTTTTAGGCGGATTTTATACCGTTGCCAACTTAAAAAACGGTATTTATGCGACCATGAATGTCAATGATAAAGCGGCTTATGCCTGCGGCGGTATTGTTGTTGCCGGACTTTTATATCTGGCGGTGGCGCTGATATTCAAACTGGTCGGTGTCAACCGTGTCATGAAATTTTTACCGCCGGTTGTAACCGGTCCGATTATCATCTGCATCGGTTTATCCCTTGCACCGTCAGCTATTTCAAATGCTTCAACCAACTGGTGGATTGCATTTACGGCATTAGCGGTGATTATCATTTTCAATATCTGGGGAAAAGGCATGTTTAAGATTATCCCGATTCTCATGGGTGTTTTGATTTCCTATGGGCTTGCGGTGATTTTAAATGCCTGCGGTATCACAAATCCTGATGGCACAGCGATTTTAGATTTTGCATCTGTATCGGGCGCCGGCTGGATTGGACTGCCTCAGTTCCAGATTTGCAAATTTGACATCACAGCCATTCTTGTTATGGCACCGATTGCCATTGCAACGATGATGGAACACGTAGGAGATATGTCCGCCATTTCCGCTACGGTCGGAGAAAATTTTATTGAAGAACCAGGTCTGCACCGTACCTTAATGGGTGACGGACTTGCAACCTCATTTGCCGGATTCCTCGGCGGACCTGCCAACACGACATACGGTGAAAATACCGGTGTTCTTGAACTTTCCAAAGTTTATGACCCGCGTGTTATCCGTATTGCGGCATGTTTTTCAATTGTATTGTCCTTTATTCCAAAGTTTTCGGCAATTATTTCAACAATGCCTGCGGCAATTATCGGCGGTGTGTCTTTCATGCTCTACGGTATGATTTCCGCTATCGGCGTGAGAAATGTCGTTGAAAATAAGGTAGACCTAACAAAGTCCAGAAACTTAATTATTGCCGGTGTCATCTTTGTCTGCGGACTTGGATTTTCAGACGGCTTGACCTTTACTGTCTTTGGCACTTCAATTACACTGACAGCCCTTGCCGTAGCTGCGATTGCAGGTATTTTCCTCAATGCCGTTTTACCGGGAAATGATTACCAGTTCGGTAAAAATCCGGAGGGTGACAGAAGCCGCGGGGTCTATGTTGCAAACAGCGACAGCGAAGATGAAGCAGAGTAATAAAAAAGATAAAAATGCCGCATTGACGGCGGAATGGAGATTTTTATGAATAAAATGGAAAATGTAACTATTTTTGAACACCCTTTAATCCAGCACAAGATTTCAATCTTACGTGACAAGAGAACCGGCACAAACGAATTTCGTCAGTTAGTTGATGAAATTGCCATGCTGGAAGGCTTTGTAGCGCTTTCAGATTTGCCGGTAGAAGACGTAGAAGTCGAAACGCCGATTGAAACCTGCATGACACCGATGATTGCCGGAAGAAAACTTGCCGTTGTGCCGATTCTTCGTGCCGGACTTGGTATGGTTTCCGGTATTTTAGCGTTAGTTCCGTCCGCAAAGGTTGGACACATCGGTATGTACCGTGACGAAGAAACTCACGAACCGCAGGAATATTACTGCAAACTGCCGGACCCGATTGCCGAAAGAACGATTGTTGTGTGTGATCCGATGTTAGCAACAGGCGGTTCTGCGATTGATGCGATTAACCAGATTAAAAAACACGGCGGCAAAAACATTAAGTTCATGTGCATTATTGCAGCTCCTGAAGGACTCGAAAGACTGCACAGGGAACATCCGGATATCCAGATTTATGTCGGTTCATTAGACAGACAGTTAAATGAAAATGCATACATCTGTCCGGGTCTTGGTGATGCAGGCGACAGAATCTTTGGAACAAAATAAGAAATTCTTAAGAAATAAATTGGCTTCAGGTATTGTAATTAAATACATTTTTGCGTATAATTTGCGTAGGTAGCAAAGTAGTGAATCTCAAAAATGAAATGGAGAAGTACATGAACCCTGAAAATAGACCCATTAGAAGTATTTTTACAGTAATGTCAACTGCCATCCGTACACTGGAAAAAGAAGGACGGCTGACAATGGAGAAAAGCTATATACAGCATGGCTCGACATCTGTTTATGAACATAGTGTAAAAGTAGCTTATACAAGTTTGTATTTTGCAAGACGGTTCCGGCTGAATATTGATGAAAAGTCACTGATCCGCGGCGCATTGCTTCATGATTACTTTCTTTATGACTGGCATGAGAAGGATAAAAGTCATCGACTGCATGGCTTTTACCACCCATCGACAGCTTTAAGAAATGCCAAAGAAGATTTTGATTTGAATCCAATTGAAGAAAATATGATAGTCAGACACATGTTTCCACTGACCCCGATACCGCCGCGGTATAAGGAAGCATGGATTCTGTGTCTGGCTGATAAATACTGTGCAACCATTGAAACACTTTTCCCGCTGCTGATGTGGAAAGTGCTTCGTGCACGTATGATTAAGGCGTTATTCCTTAGTTAAAACTGTTACAAATGTATAACGTTTATCCATCCAGCTGCCAATGAGACCGATACATTTTCCCATTGTAAATGCTGCGAGGATTGTTCCGATGCCTAATCCGTCAAGATGTCCTAAAAGAAATCCGGTCATGCAGGCAGTTACTGTCAGACAGATCACATCGAATGCAATTTTGATTTTAGGATATCCGACACGGATAATATCGGAAAGCTCTCTCGGAAACAAATCGGTCGGGATAATCGGCAGTCCGCAGCGGTTAGACAGTGCAATACCAAAACAGATTAAAAAATAGCTTAATATAAAGTATAAAATTCTGCATGGAATTGTCTGCGGCAGAATCCCTATCCATAATTCATGTACATCTAAAAATTCCCCGAAAGCAAATCCGACAACGAAACTGAATAAATACTGCGGTACGAATTTTTTACGCAGAATCATTAATGTCAGAACCAGTAACCCCTGAAAAAGATACGTCCATGTTCCGAGGGAAATTTTAGTAAAGACTTCTGAAAATGCAAACGGCACGCTTGAGATTGCTGAAATCCCCGCACCGGAATACAGCATTAATACCACACCAAAACTGTTAATCAGAACCGCCGCTATCAAAGCCAGCTCCCCGCGCAGTGTCCGCCTGTCCGTTTCCTGAAGCATTGTGTCAGCATTATTATTATTCATACTTTTCACCATTCCTGTTCTAAGGCATTTTGCCCTACATATTTGTTTACAGCTTTTCAGTATACAAACGCTTTTTATAAATAACAAATAAATAAATTTCATCAAACTATAGACTGTATCTATTGAATATTATATATTTATCATGATTGGGGACTTTTGTCCCTGGTATCATATATAAATGTAACTGCACATCAGATATTTAGATTTACTACCTGCCGGAGATTACCGGACACACTGGAGGAATTTATTTGAATTTATTTTATTTAAGATACTTTGTGACCCTTGCACACGTCAAACACTATACCAAAGCAGCAGAACAGCTCTGCATTACACAGCCAAGCCTCAGCCACGCCATTGCACAGATGGAAAAAGAACTGGGTGTGCCGTTATTTGAGAAAAATGGCAGAAATACCATGCTCACGCCGTTTGGCAGGGAATTTCTATCGTGCGCGGAGCATACGCTTTCCACGCTTGATGACGGCATTGCTTCCTTACAGCGCAGTGCGCGCGGTTCAGGACTGATTCGTCTGGGCTTTGTCCGTCCGCTGGGGATTGAATTTGTCCCGCACCTTGCGGCAGATTTCTTACGGGCATATCCTGAAAATGATATCCGTTTTACCTTTCATACCGGCATTACCCAGCACCTGTTAGATGATTTGGCACAGCGGAAGGTAGATTTGCTGTTTTGTTCCAAGCCGCAGGACGACTTAAAATTTACCGCCGTTCCGGTTCAGAAACAGGAGCTGGTTGTCATCGTGCCGCAGAATCACCCGCTTGCCGCACGTTCCGCTAAGGACGGTATATGTCTTTCCGACACCGCTTCGTACCCGCACATTTATTTTACAAAGACTTCGGGTATCCGCAGTGTCATTGACGATATGTTCCACAGGGAAAATGTGATTCCCAATATCGTTTACGAAACAGAAGAAGATGAAGTCATTGCCGGACTGGTGGCACAAGACTTCGGTATTGCCGTTGTTCCGTATATGGATTTGCTGTCAAAACTGCCGGTTCGGATTCTGCCGATTCTTTCACCGGATTACGAACGCAATTTTTATCTGGTGCATGACGGTTCCGTGTATATGCCGCCTGCCGTAGAAAATTTCCGCAATTTTGTATTAAACCGCATTTCTTAAAACATTTTGCAAAAAAGTATAAATCTGACATTTCTGTAAAAAATAAGAATATCAAACTTCAAACAGAAAGGGTTCAGATTTATGAAACGATTGGAATGGATAAGCGCCGCTGCCGGAATATTACTGTTATTTATCGCCGGCTTTGGCTGTATCTTTTTCTTTGCTTCAAAGGAAAATACAAAAAATATTACCAAAGAGGAAACCTTTGTCTACCGGGCAGAAACTGACAGCACCAGTCTGGCGGACACCTCTGCCGGCATTTATGCCAACGGAAAAGTACAGACCAAAAAAGAAACCTTTTACCTGATTTACAGTGAAGGCCACCTGTGCATTTACCGGGGAGATGACAAGATTTTTTACGACTACGCCGATGTAGCGGTAAACCTCATGCCGGTTGAAATACGGGAGCAGTTAAAATACGGTCTGTACATCACCGGAGAGCAGGAGCTTTACGAATTTTTACAGACCTACAGCAGTTAAATATTGCGCCTGTACCTGCGGTCTGTTAAAATATAAAACTGAAAAAACAATAAAGAAACGAGGATTTTTATGACAAAATTAAACCGGCACACCTGTGACTGCATTGTTATCGGCGGCGGCGCCGCGGGCATGATGTCCGCTGTCTGCGCTTCACAGGGCGGTGCATCTGTCATTTTAATAGAACATACGGCACGGCTGGGTTCAAAAATACTCCAGACCGGCAACGGAAAATGTAACTTTACCAACCTGCATATGCAGGCAGACTGTTATCAGAACGGCAATCCTGACTTTGTCATGCAGGTTTTAAATACCTTTCCGGTACAGGATACCCTTGATTTTTTTGAAAATGCAGGCATTTACCACAAGGACAGAAACGGATATGTCTATCCCCATTCGGAAACGGCGGCTTCTTTGCAGTCCGCACTGCGGTATGAAGTCGAACAGAGCGGTGTGACCGTGTTTACCGAACAGTCTGTTCTGTCCGTTGAAAAAAAAGACGGTTCATTTTATGTGACGACCGATACCGACAGCTTCTGCGGCCACGCCTGTATTCTTGCCACCGGCTCAAAAGCCGCACCAAAGACAGGCTCGGACGGCTCAGGCTATACGCTTGCCAGAAAACTCGGACACCACATTATAAAACCGCTTCCGGCACTCGTACAGCTTACTTCCGACAATCCGCTGTGCAAAGCGATGTCCGGCGTGCGCAGTACAGGAACGGTTACTGTTTTTGCAGACGGAAATCCTGTTGCTTCGGATACCGGAGAAATCCAGTATACGGACTACGGCATTTCGGGGATTCCCGTATTTCAGGTCAGCCGCTATGCCGTTAAAGCCGCAGACAGTAAAAGAATCGTGACGGCAGTTGTGGATATGCTTCCGGACTTTGAAGCGGAAACCCTTATTACACAGTCGATAAAACGCATGTATCAGCATAATACGCAGGATATTGTCACGTTCTTTTCGGGACTGCTCAACAAAAAGCTTGTACAGGCAGTGGCAAAAAGCTGCGGTTATCCAGCCGGTACGACTATGGACACACTTGGGAAAAAAGGTATTGCAAAAATGATAACAGCTTTTAAAGATTTTTCCTTTGACATTACCGGAAGCCGCTCCTTTGATGCCGCACAAATCTGTCAGGGTGGTGTATCTCTTGAAGAGGTGGATTCCCAGTTCATGCAGTCTCTTTTATGTCCCGGACTTTTCTTTGCGGGAGAACTTTTAGACGTAGACGGAAAATGCGGCGGCTACAACCTGCAATGGGCATGGAGCAGTGGACATCTGGCGGGAACTTCTGCCGCACAGTATTGTATTTCACAGAAAGGAACTCACTATGATTCAAATTAGTCAGATTCGTTTAAAACCGGACAGCCCGGAAACGGCATTACATCAGGCAGTTTACAAGGCACTGCGCCTTTCACCGAAGGATACCTGCCGCATTGAGATTGCCAAACAGTCGATTGATTCCAGACATAAACCGGATATCTTATACATATACAGCGTGCATGTTTCCGACATTCTGCTTAACGGCAAAAAGCCGGTGGACGAAGCTGCATGGATTAAAAGGTTAAAGAACCGTGACATTACACCGGTTACCAAAAAAGGATACACATTCCCTGCCGTATCAAGGCAGATTTTAAAAGAAGAAGACCGTCCGGTCATTATCGGTTTCGGCCCTGCGGGTATGTTTGCCGCATTAAAGCTTGCCGAAGCAGGACTGCGCCCGATTGTGTTTGAGCGCGGTGACAGTATTGAACAGCGTAAAAAAGAAGTCGAGGCGTTCTGGCAGGGCGGCGCACTCAATACCGAATCGAACGTCCAGTTCGGAGAGGGCGGCGCCGGTACATTTTCGGACGGTAAATTAAATACGGCGATTAAAGACCCGACCGGAAGAATCCACGAAGTTTTACGCATATTTGCAGAATTTGGTGCGGATTCGCGGATTTTATATGTGAATAAGCCGCATATCGGAACTGATGTTCTTGCCAAGGTTGTGCAGAATATCCGTAAAAAAATCACGGCCTGCGGCGGCGAGGTGCATTTCCAGACAAAACTCACGGCAATTCATGAAAAAGACGGCGCAGTAAACGGCATTACCGTCTTTGACCGTGCAGAAAACAAATCCTTCACCCACGCCTGTAATACCGTCTGTCTTGCAATCGGTCACAGTGCCAGAGATACCTTTGAAATGCTTCTGGCAGAGGGAATCTCCATGCAGCCGAAGGCTTTCGCGGTCGGTGTGCGCATGGAACACCCGCAGTCCTTTATCAATCAGAATGCGTATGGCGACTGCCACTATAAACTGCCTGCTGCCGATTATAAAGTAACGTTTCAGACATCCACCGGCAAAGGCGTGTATTCTTTCTGTATGTGTCCGGGCGGTTACGTGGTCAACGCTTCCTCCGAAAAAGAACGCATTGCCGTAAATGGCATGAGTTATTCGGGCAGAAACGGTGACAATGCCAACAGTGCCATTATCGTAACCGTAACGCCGGAGGATTTCGGCAGTAACATTTTAGACGGCATGCACTTCCAGCGCAGACTTGAAAACCTCGCATGGCGGGAGGGAAACGGCAAAATTCCCGTACAGTTATACGGTGATTTCAAGAACAACCGCATATCGACCGGTTTCGGTGCCGTAACGCCGTCCATAAAAGGCGCGTACACCTTTGGCAACTTAAACCGCGTTTTACCAGATTTTCTCACAGCACCGTTAAAAGAGGGCATCACCGGATTTTCAACGCGCATTAAGGGATTTGACATGGAAGAAGCCGTGCTTTCGGGTGTTGAAAGCCGGACCTCCAGCCCGGTTCGTATTCTGCGCGGCGACTCCTTACAGTCTGTGACACTTCACGGTCTGTACCCGTGCGGAGAGGGTGCAGGATATGCAGGCGGTATTACCTCTGCCGCCGTTGATGGTTTAAAAATTGCCGAGCAGATTGCCACAAACTAGAAAAAACGTGACATTTTGCCTTAAATGGTGTAAAATAACAAAAGTATGCAAAATATATAGTAGATGAAATTTGGAGAACATAAAAATGAGCAGCATAAGAGAGCGAATGAAAGAGAAGAAACGGATTGTTGTAAAAATCGGTTCTTCTTCCCTCATGCATGATAATACGGGTAAATTAAATTTATTAAAAATCGAAAAACTGGTTCGTATTCTGGTCGATATTAAAAATTCCGGAAAAGACGTTATATTGGTATCTTCCGGTGCAATCGCCGTCGGAAGAAATGCCATCGGTCTGCATGACCGTCCCGATGATTTATCCGTAAAGCAGGCGTGTGCCGCCATCGGACAGGCTAAGCTGATGATGGTTTATCAGAAGATTTTTTCCGAATACAATTCCCTTGCGGCACAGGTTCTGCTGACAAAGACAATTGTGTTAAATCCGGTCAGCCGCCAGAATGCCGAAAATACATTCCGCGAATTGTCAAAGCTTGGGGCAATTCCGGTTGTCAATGAAAATGATACCATTTCGACTTCGGAAATTGAGCAGGTACAGACCTTTGGCGATAATGACCGCCTTTCGGCTGTCGTTGCTTCTATTACCGATGCGGATTTACTGATTCTGTTATCGGATATTGACGGCATGTATACAGATGATCCGCGAACGAATCCGGATGCACGCTTTATTCATTATGTTGAAACCATCGATGACTCACTGATTCAGATGGGCAAGGCAACTTCCGGCAGCAGTGTCGGAACCGGCGGTATGGCATCAAAAATTGCCGCTGCCATGATTGCTGCCAATTCAGGAGCCGATATGGTCATTACCAATGCCAATAACGTAGAAAATATTGTTGGAATTTTAAATGGAGAGGATATTGGCACACTCTTTTTAAATCACCGCAATAAGGATTTTGATTTAAAAGAGCTGATTTAAAACGCTGTGGGAGGAATGAATGGACATCAAACTTGTCAAAAATTTTGAAGAGGGTAATTACATCCCGGTTAATGAGCAGCTTCTGCTTCAGGTCGTAGATGCCAATTACCGTCTTGGACGTTTTCCCGGCAAAAAAATTTTTATGCTGAATCCACTGACAAACGAACGGCTTGAAATCTTACCGGAAATTCATAAATACAATTTGGCAAACATCAGTTATGCAGCAGTTTCCCATAACCATATACTGTTTACATCCGCAAGCAGTATTAATGAAACACAGGTGGAGATTTCTTACTACCGTTACGATGTCAGTACCGGTGCGTATCATATTATCCATACCACCGTGGCAGACCTGACGAAACTCGGCAATGTGCTTTTATTAAAAGCTTTTGTACTGGATGAAAACTACTGTATTTTTGATGAAATTACATATTCCAGAGAAAATTTAAGCAGTACCGGACTGTTTAGCAACGGCATGGGTACACATAAAATGCTTTTAAAAGAAATACAGGAAAATAAAGAGCGTTTACTAAAAGATTCTGTGATTGCCACATCCGGCATTGAAAAACTGATTCCTCTTTCAGGTAATTTATGTATTATCAAACTGGGGAGTCCGATGTTAGAAGAACTGGTTTTTTCTGATACTGCCATACAGCCTTTTAAGCAGAAAGAAATCATCGGCATTGTCAATATCAAGCAGTTTATTTCCGAACTGCTGTTAAATCAGAACAATGCATTTCTGGAAATTTTAGATGAAGGCTCTGAGGAAATTACATTTCCATACATCCGCCAGTATGACAATGATATTGTCTATTCAAAAGTCGATGTTTCAAAAAAAATAGAAGAAGTTATTATATACGATTATGAAACAAAAGTGAAGAAAGTACGCTTAAACAGCAATATTACCAGGATTTCCGATTTGAATCATACGTATATTTTAAATGATACCCCGTATATTATTAAAAATACGGACAAAAATACGCGTTTAATTAATCTGAATACACAGAAAACCGACATTAAATTAAGCGGTGATGTACGTATTAAATTTATCCGCAGGGATTTAATTGTTACGCAGCACCATGTTAAAAAAATGTTTTTTATGCGTAAGGAAAACTATTACATTGAGGTTTTCCGATACCCGGATATGCACCATTCCATTTTTAAGACGCGTGCAAAATATAAAGACTGTATCGCATTTTTTGACGATTTACTGATTTTTACCAATTAGAACAGGAGAACATTTGTATGGTAACACAGGACACTATTAACCGGATTAACGAATTATACCGCAAGTCCAAGGCAGAAGGCTTAACAAGCGCCGAAGCCGAGGAACAGAAGCAGCTTCGTGCAGAGTACGTTGCAGCATTCCGCAACAATTTAAGAGGGACGCTCGATTCCATTAAAATCCAGAACCCAGACGGTTCTATGATTGATGTCAAGAAGCGGCATGAAGAAAAAATGAAGCGGCTGGAGCAGGAAGCATTGGAAAATGCCAGAAAATACGGCAATTAAGACAAAACGAGGCAGTTATGACTAAAGAACAGGCAAGAGTATTTGTAAAAGCAGAAAAAAATAAAATGACACCGGCACAGATTCATGAAAACAGCCGTCAAATCATAGATCGGCTTATTTCACAGGATTTTTTTTACAGCGCAGATACCGTACTTACTTATGTCAGTTACAATCAGGAAGTGGAAACCCATTCCTTTATTGACAATTGTCTTTCCCTGGGCAAAACCGTGCTTGTGCCAAAGGTCTACGGCAGGGATATGAAGTTCCACCGGATTACGGCGCTGTCAGAATTAAAGCCCGGCAAATACGGTATTTTAGAACCTGATAATACTGATATCTGTGAACCGGAGCAGGGGCTGATGATTATGCCCGGACTTGCTTTTGATAAAGAACACCACCGTGCCGGATATGGCGGCGGATTTTATGACCGCTATTTAGAACAGCACCCGGCATTTTACAAAGCCGCTGTAGCTTTTTCTTTTCAGATTGTAGACCATATCGAAACCGAAAGCTACGACTTAAAACCGGATTGTATTATTACTGAACAGGCGGTTCTGTAACAACAGACGAAAATGCCTGCAAAATAAAGAATCGTAAAAATATAAAAATTTTATGGAGGGCAGAAAAAATATGGAAACACTTACCGTAATGGGACAGCGTGCAAAAACAGCCGCCGCCCAGCTTGCAAAAACCGGAATCACCGAACGCAATAATACTTTAAAAGTAGCTGCAGATGCACTGCTTGCAAAACGTGATACCATTCAGGCTGCCAATGCAAAAGACATTGAAGCCGCAAAGAAAAATCAGATGAAACCGGCAATGATTGACCGTCTGACACTGACCGATGCCAGAATTGAAGGCATGGCAGAAGGCTTGTATCAGATTGTGCAGTTAGACGACCCGATTGGTGAAATCACTTCCATGAAGCAGCGTCCAAACGGTCTAATGATTGGTAAAAAAAAGGTGCCGTTAGGTGTTATCGCCATTATTTATGAATCCCGTCCAAATGTTACTGCCGATGCTTTCGGACTGACTTTAAAATCCGGCAATGCCGTTATTTTAAGAGGTGGCAGTGATGCGATTCACTCCAATACGGCAATTGTTTCCGTAATTACCGAAAGCCTGAAAGAATGTGGTATCAATCCGGATGCCATCCAGCTGGTTACCGATACCGACAGGGCGCTTGTTACCGAATTAATGCATATGAATAAATATATTGATGTCATTATTCCGAGAGGCGGTGCCGGACTGATTCAGAATGTCGTCCAAAACAGCACCGTTCCGGTCATTGAAACAGGAACCGGAAACTGCCATATTTATGTGGATGAATATGCAGACTTCAAGATGGCGGAAGATATTATTTTCAATGCAAAGACACAGCGTATCGGTGTCTGCAATGCCTGTGAATCTTTAGTTGTCCACAGTAAGATTGCCGGTGAATTTATCCCGCAGCTGGTTGACCGCTTAAAATTAAAAAACGTTGAAATCCGTGGTGATGAACGTGCAATAGCTGCCGACTCACGGATTGTTCCGGCAACGGAAGAAGACTGGGGAACGGAATACTTAGATTACATCATTTCATTAAAGGTTGTGGATTCCATTGATGAAGCAATTGCACACATTAACCGCTATAATACCGGTCATTCCGAGGCCATTATCACAAAAGATTATGACCACGCACAGCAGTTTTTAAATGAAATTGATGCCGCCGCCGTCTATGTCAATGCTTCGACCCGTTTTACGGATGGATTTGAGTTTGGCTTCGGTGCGGAAATCGGTATCAGCACACAAAAGATTCACGCACGCGGTCCGATGGGACTGGATGCGCTGACCACTTCCAAATATGTCATTTACGGAAACGGACAAGTACGGAAGTAGCCTTGAAAAATTTACAGGTAATTTTAATGCCGTCTGACGGCAGAATGGGGAATTGTAATGATAAAAAGTGTTAAAGATTTAAAAGCGTATGAAGATGTCTTTACGCTGATTGATGAATGTACTGATAACTATGTGTTCGTTTATGATTTAGAAAATGATTTGTTTCATATAAGTAAATCCGCACTGGATACTTTTACTTTGGAAGAGGAACATATCAAATTAGCTTCCAGCGCTTTGAAACCTCTGGTTTATCCAAAAGACTGGGACAGGCTGGCTGCTGATATCCGTGCCGTGCGCAATCAGGAAAAAGCACAGCACAATCTGGAGTACCGCCTGATTACCAAAGATGATGAAATTATATGGGTAAGCGGAAAAAGCCGTACCTTTTTTAATGAAAATGGTGAGCCTTTCATGCTGATAGGCTGCATTTGCGAAATCGGAAAGCATAACAAATACGACAATATCACAAGCCTTTACTGTGAAGATGTGTTAAAAGAGCGTTATGCCCTTGCAAAAATCGCAGAGCCGCAGCCTGTTACCGGCACGATATTGTTAATCGGCATTGACAATTTCCGCGAAATCAATGAAAAATACGGTACCAAAATGGGCAACATTCTGCTTGCCGGTGTTGCAGAGGCAATTGCCGTCTGCTGCAAAAACCGTGAAAATGTATTCCGTTTCCATGGGGATGAATTTGCCGTGATTTTAAAAGAACAGCCGTCATGTACCACCGCCGATGCGAAAAAATTGTATAAAACTATCCGTAGAAAGATTGATTCTTCAATTGAAAAAAACGGGTATCATATGTTTTTCACGATTTCCGGTGGTGCGGCTTCCTTTAATACACAGGAGGATTCTTACGAAGATGTTTTAAAAAATGCCAAATTTGCACTGCATGTTTCAAAATTAAATGGTAAAAACACCTTTACACCATATTCAGAAGATGAATATCTTTCCTATATCCGCAGAATTGATATTCAGGAAGAATTAAGAAAATGTGTGGAAAATGATTTTAAGGGCTTTGAAGTCTATTACCAGCCCATTATGAAACCGCAGACGAACACCCTCTACGGCTCGGAAGCCTTAATCCGCTGGCACAGTGAGAAATACGGTTTTATGTCACCGGTTGATTTCGTTCCACTGCTTGAAGAAAGCGCCTTAATCATCCCGCTCGGCAAATGGATTATTGAAAATGCGGTACGGCAGTGTAAAGCATGGGTTTCGGTTTATCCGGATTTTATAATGAATATTAACCTGTCCTTTGTACAGATTATTAAAAGTGATATTTTAAAAGACGCAGTAGAATTACTGGAACAGTATGAACTCTCTGCCGAACATGTTGTTTTTGAGGTCACGGAAAGCGGCGAGCTGGAAAATAATACTGCCGTAAAGCATGTGTTAAATTCTTTTAATAACAAAAGCTTAAATCTTGCCATTGACGATTTCGGTACGGGCTATTCTAACCTGCGCTATATCCGCGATATGATGTTTGGCATTATCAAAATCGACCGTCTGTTTATCAAAGATATTAATGAAAGCAGCCAAAACTACACACTTGTCAAGTATGTAACGGAAATGGCGCACAATTTTAACATCAAGGTCTGCGTGGAAGGTGTCGAAACGCAGGAAGAATACGACAAGGTCATGACATTAAAACCAGACTGTATTCAGGGCTTTTTCTACGGCAAACCGATGAATGCCGGAAATTTTGCCGCCAGCTATATTTAACAGCAGAGTCAAATCTACAAAATTTCATTGTAGATTTGACTTTTTTTATGGAATTCAGTAAAATTATGAGTTGACGGTTTTAAACTGATACAATGACAGATTATAGAAATAAGGAGTATTTTAAATGGGCAATATTGCACTTACCGATGTTATTCCACAGGATTCCCTGGAACGACAGTTATATTTTATAGAAAAATGCAAAGCTTATGTAGCAGACTTACAGGAAAAGTTAGGACGTCCCTTAACCTGCTGTACCCAGACGTTTGGGTGTCAGATGAATGCGAGGGACTCTGAAAAGCTTCTTGGTATTTTAACGGAAATCGGCTATGTTCCGGTTGAAACAGAAGAAGCCGACCTCGTGCTTTACAATACCTGTACCGTCCGTGAAAATGCCAACCTGCGTGTATACGGACGTCTTGGCCACTTAAACGGCTTAAAAAAGAAAAATCCGCATATGATTATCGCACTGTGCGGCTGTATGATGCAGGAAACACAGGTTGTTGAAAAAATCAAGCAGTCTTACCGCTTTGTCGACATTATGTTCGGTACATTCAACATTTTCAAGCTGGCAGAACTGCTCTACAGCAGATGGACACAGGAAGACCAGATTATCGACATCTGGGACAGCACAAAAGAAGTGGTGGAAGAACTGCCGACTATGCGTAAATATCCGTTTAAATCCGGTGTTAATATTATGTACGGCTGTAACAACTTCTGCAGTTACTGTATCGTGCCATATGTGCGCGGCCGCGAAAAGAGCCGTGAGCCGAAAGAAATTATCATGGAAATTGAACGTCTTGTAAAAGACGGTGTCAAGGAAGTCATGCTTTTAGGACAAAATGTTAATTCTTACGGTAAAAATCTTTCTGTTCCGGTTACATTTGCAGAATTATTACAGGAAGTGGAAAAGATTGACGGCTTAGAGCGTATCCGTTTTATGACACCGCATCCGAAGGATTTATCCGATGACTTAATCGACGTTATGAGCAAGTCCAAAAAAATCTGCAACCACGTACACCTTCCGGTGCAGTCGGGCAGCAGCCGTTTATTAAAGCTGATGAACCGTAACTACACAAAGGAGCATTATCTGGAACTGGTTGACAAAATCCGCAGTAAAATGCCGGACGTATCCCTGACAACCGATATTATTGTCGGCTTTCCGGGTGAAACAGAAGAAGATTTTGAAGAAACCTTAGACGTTGTAAGAAAAGCAAAATACGACAGTGCGTATACCTTTATCTATTCAAAGCGTACCGGAACACCTGCTGCCGCAATGGAAAATCAGGTACCGGAAGATGTTGTTAAAAACCGCTTCAACCGGTTATTGGAAACCGTAAATGAAGTATCCCGCTCTATCAGTAACCGCTATGAAGGCACGGTACAGCAGGTACTTGTTGAAGACGTGGACGACCATGATGCAAGCTATGTCACAGGCCGCATGACCAACAACATTTTAGTTCATTTTCCGGGTTCAAAGGATTTAATCGGAACACTTGTCAATGTACGGCTGACAGAATGCCGTGGCTTTTACTATATGGGTGAACAGGAGAACGCATAATGGCTGAATACTCACCGATGATGCAGCATTATTTAAAAACAAAGGAAGAATATAAAGACTGTATCTTATTCTACAGACTGGGTGACTTCTATGAAATGTTTTTTGATGATGCACTTGTCGTATCAAAAGAACTGGAACTGACACTGACCGGAAAAGACTGCGGACAGGCAGAACGCGCGCCGATGTGCGGAATCCCGTTTCATGCCGCAGAAACCTACTTAAACAGACTGGTTGCCAACGGACACAAGGTTGCCATCTGTGAACAGGTCGAAGACCCGAAGCAGGCTAAAGGCATTGTAAAACGGGAAGTCATCCGCATCGTTACACCCGGCACGAATTTAAATACACAGGCTTTAGACGAAACCAAAAACAACTATCTGATGAGCATTGTCTATCTCGGTGAGAAAATCGGTGTATCGATTGCAGATTTTTCAACCGGAGATTACTTTGTAACCGAACTGTCTTCCGGCAGTGAGCTGATTGACGAAATCAATAAATTTGTTCCGTCAGAAATCATTACCAATGAATACTTTTCAATGAGTGGTATTGATTTAACTGCTGTCAATGACAAATTGGGCATTACCATGTCCACGCTGGACAGCTGGTATTTTGATGAAGATACCTGTATTAAAAAGCTGCTGACTCATTTTAAGGTCGGCGTACTGGACGGCCTTGGCTTAAAAGATTATACCTCCGGCACAATTGCTGCAGGCGCATTGCTGTTATATCTGTATGAAATGCAGAAGGGCAGTGTAGATCATATTACCTCAATTGTGCCGTACACTACCGGAAAATATATGCTGATTGACAGTTCCTCAAGACGAAATCTGGAACTGGTTGAAACCATGCGCGAAAAACAGAAAAAAGGCTCGCTTTTATGGGTGCTTGACAAAACTAAAACCGCCATGGGTGCGCGTGCGTTACGCTCCATGATTGAACAGCCGCTGATTAATAAAGAAGACATTTTAAAGCGGCAGGCAGGTATCGAGGAGTGTAACAACCGTGCAATAGACCGCGAAGAAATCCGCGAATACTTAAATCCTGTGTACGATTTAGAGCGTATTATGACAAAAATCAGCTGTAAATCCGCAAACCCGCGTGATTTGATTGCATTCCGCAATTCACTTGAAATGCTTCCGCACATAAAGAAGCTTATCGGCACAATGGAAAGTGACCTTTTCGCCGAATGTTTTGCAAATTTAGACGACCTTGCAGATATATATTCGCTGATTTCCTCTGCAATCGTAGAAGAACCGCCGATTACCATCCGTGAAGCCGGTATTATCAAAGAAGGCTTTTCCAAAGAAGCCGATGAACTGCGCCGCGCCAAAACCGAAGGCAAAGAGTGGCTTGCACAGTTAGAAGCAAGAGAAAAAGAAGCGACCGGCATTAAAAATTTAAAAGTCAAATACAATAAGGTCTTTGGTTATTACTTAGAAGTAACAAACTCCTTTAAGAATTTAGTTCCGGCAGACTGGGTGCGCAAGCAGACTTTAACCAATGCGGAACGGTACACCACCGATGAATTAAAGAAGCTTGAAGACGTTATTTTAGGGGCGGAAGATAAGCTTTGCAGTCTGGAATACGACTTATTTAACGAAGTCCGTGACAGCATTGCCGCCGAAGTACGCCGTATCAAATCCACTGCCCGCGCGATTGCGGAAATTGATGTCTATACGGCACTTTCCGTTGTCGCACAGCAGTACAACTATGTAAAACCGGCGATTAACGAAAAAGGCATTATTGACATTAAAAACGGCAGACACCCGGTTGTCGAAAAAATGATCCGCAACGATATGTTTGTCGCCAACAATACATACCTTGACAATGCAAAGAACCGCATTTCCATTATTACAGGACCGAACATGGCTGGTAAGTCCACTTATATGCGCCAGACGGCTTTAATCGTTCTGATGGCACAAATCGGTTCGTTTGTTCCGGCACAGGAAGCCAATATTGGTATTGTAGACCGCATTTTTACGCGTGTCGGAGCTTCCGATGACTTAGCTTCCGGTCAGTCTACATTTATGGTGGAAATGACGGAGGTTGCCAATATCCTGCGCAACGCTACACCAAAGAGCCTTCTGATTTTGGATGAAATCGGACGCGGAACGAGTACATTTGACGGATTAAGCATTGCATGGGCCGTTGTTGAGTATATCGCAAATACTAAGTTACTTGGCGCCAAGACGCTGTTTGCCACACACTACCACGAACTGACCGAACTGGAAGGTACATTAGACGGTGTCAACAACTACTGCATTGCCGTCAAAGAAAACGGCGATGACATCGTTTTCCTGCGTAAAATCATTAAAGGCGGCGCGGATAAAAGTTACGGTATCCAGGTTGCCAAGCTTGCAGGCGTACCGGATACGGTTATCGAACGTGCAAAGGAACTGGTTGCCGATTTATCCGATGCGGATATTTCACTGAAAGCCCGTGATATTGCGCAGTATTCCAAGAAACAGGAAAAACTGGTAGATTCATATAAAAAAGTGGATGATTTAGAGGTAAAGCAGATGTCACTTTTTGATACAGTCAATAATGATGATATTATCGAAGATATTAAGGCACTCGACATCAGTAATATGACACCGATTGATGCCTTAAATACGTTATATAAATTACAAGGCAGGGTAAAAAACCGCTGGTAAACGTTAACTACCGAGAAACAGCTTATAAAGCAGATTAGAAAGAAGGTGTAAAAATGCCGATACAGGTACTCGATCAAAGTACAATTAATAAAATTGCCGCCGGAGAAGTGATTGAACGTCCTTCTTCGGTTGTAAAGGAACTTGTAGAAAATGCGATTGATGCCGGGGCAACCGCCATTACCATAGAGATTAAAGAGGGCGGTATTTCTTTTATCCGCATTACCGATAACGGAAGCGGTATTGCGCCCGAAGAAATCAAACTGGCATTTTTGCGCCATTCCACAAGTAAAATCAAATCCATTGAAGATTTAATGAATGTTTCCTCCTTAGGTTTCCGCGGAGAGGCTCTCTCAAGCATTGCCGCTGTTTCACAGATTGAACTGGTGACAAAAACGGCGGACAGCTTTACCGGTATCCGATACGTGATTGAAGGCGGAAAGGAAGTCAGCTTTGAAGAAGTCGGCGCACCGGACGGAACGACATTTATGATCCGTAACCTGTTTTTTAATACCCCCGTGCGCCGTAAATTTTTAAAGACGGCGGCAACCGAAGCCGGATATATCAACGCGCTGTTAGAACATCTGTCCCTGTCACACCCTGACATTTCTTTCCGTTTTATCAGCAACAACCAGAACCGTCTGCATACGTCCGGCAACATGAATTTAAAGGATATTATTTATTCCGTGTACGGACGGGACATTACCAAAAATCTGATTGAACTGGATGTATCCACGCAGGATATGCACATCACGGGATTTATCGGAAAGCCCGCAATCTGCCGCGGCAACCGTGGATTTGAAAATTATTACATTAACGGCAGATATATTAAAAGCCACATTATTACAAGGGCTATAGAAGAAGCGTACCGCGGTTTTATTATGCCGCATAACTATCCGTTTACGGCACTGCATTTTCAGATTAACCCGTCCATTTTAGATGTCAATGTACATCCGACCAAAATGGAGCTTCGTTTTTCCAAAAATGAGTTTGTCTATCAGTTTGTGCTGGATGCGATTACCGATGCCTTAAATCGGCGGGAGTTAATCCCGGAGGTTAAGCCGTCCGATACGGTTACGGAAAGTGCTATGCAGAACACAACCACACAACAGAACGCTTCCGCACAGCCGGAACCGCCTATACCGTCCATGTCTGTGCAAAAACCTTCACGTTTGCCTGAACCGTTTGAAGCAGAACGTCTGCCCGATCCGGCAGAAAAATCACTTTCCGACACCGTGTCAGAAAGCGTTACTCCATACGGCACACACAACACACAAAGCAGACAAAACATACAAAACATACACAATACACACAATACACAAAATGTGCAGGACTCACAAGATACACAACAAACAGCAAAACCGGCAGAACAGATGAATCTGTTTGAAGACAAACTTTTAGATGTGAATCACAAACAGGATTACCGCATTATCGGACAGTTGTTTGACACTTACTGGCTCATTGAATTTGAAGATTCATTTTACATGATGGACCAACACGCTGCCCATGAAAAGATTTTATATGAACGGCTGATGAAGCAGTTCCATGAAAAAACCTATCACTCGCAGATGATTATGCCGCCGGTCATTTTAACGCTTAGTCTTCGTGAAGAACAGATTTTAAAAGAAAACTGGAAGACTTTTACAGCACTCGGCTATGAAATCGAGGAGTTTGGCGGAAAAGAATATAAAGTGACCGGACTTCCGGCAGAACTGCCGACCGTGATTGACTGCAAACAGCTTCTGATTGAACTAATTGACACGATTGCGGACGAATCTGCCACCCACGACCCGGAGCGTATTACGGAAAAGGTGGCATCCATGTCCTGCAAGGCGGCAGTCAAAGGCAATAACCGTCTTTCATTTAAAGAAGCCGAGGAACTCATGCGCGAATTAATGGAAGCCGAAAATCCATACAACTGCCCACACGGAAGACCGACACTGATTAAAATGACCAAATACGAAATAGAACGGAAATTCAAGCGGATTCTATAAAAAATCCTGCGGAATGGAGATAAGGGTAAAAAATCCTTAAATCTAAGATTTTTTACCCAACAGTATTGTGCCGCAGGCGTCACAAAACTGCCCTTATCGCAGAACTGAATAAATTCAGTTCGCGATTCCTCCGGCATTAAATGCCTGCGGAATGGAGATTGATATGAAAAATCCTTTAATAATTCTTACCGGTCCGACCGCTGTTGGTAAAACTGCGCTGTCCATTAACCTTGCAAAGGCTGTGAACGGTGAAATCATCAGTGCGGACTCTATGCAGATTTATAAAGAAATGAAGATCGGCACGGCAAAGATTCTGCCGGAAGAAATGCAGGGTGTCCCGCATTTTCTTGTAGACGAATTAAATCCCGATGAAGAATTTAATGTCACGGTCTTTCAGAAAAAAGCCAAAGAAGCCATGGCAGATATTTACAGCCGCGGGAAAATCCCGATTTTAGTCGGCGGCACCGGATTTTATATCCAGTCTGTTTTATATGATATTTCATTTACGGAAAGCGGACAGACCGATGCGTACCGTGAAAGCCTGTACCAGCTCGCCGCAGAAAAGGGTGCAGAATATCTGCACGCACGGCTTATGCAGGTAGATTCTGCCGCCGCGCAGGCAATCCACCCAAACAACGTCAAACGCGTTGTCAGGGCGCTGGAGTATTTTCACCAGACGGGAGAGCGCATTTCCGAACACAATGAAGAAGAAGCCGCAAAAACTTCTCCTTACAACTACATTTATTTTGTGTTAAATAATGACCGTGCCGTCTTATATGACCGCATTGACAAGCGGGTTGATGCCATGTTTGATGCGGGGCTGGTAGAAGAAGTGACCGCCCTGCGTGATAAAGGATACTCAAGGAATCTTGTATCCATGCAGGGCATCGGTTATAAAGAAATTTATGCCGCTTTAGACGGAGAGTACGATTTAGACCGCGCCCGCTACATTATCAAACGGGATACCAGACATTTTGCCAAGCGGCAGATTACATGGTTTAAACGGGAAAAGGATGTTACCTGGATGAATTACCCGGACTATAATAATTCACAGGCAGAAATGCTTGACGCGATGTTAAAAATGATAAAGGAAAGAGGAATCATAAAGAGATGAATACAACAAAAGAAATGTATATCCGGCAGATGGGAATTGATGAAAAAGTATATGACTACAGTCAGACACTGCTTGAAAATTTAAAAGAGCGTTTCGCAAAAATTGATGAAACCGCAGAATATAATCAGATGAAAGTCGTTGCCGCCATGCAGAAAAACCACGTGGCTGAAATGCACTTAAACGGCACCACCGGCTACGGCTACAACGATGACGGCAGAGATACCTTAGAGCAGGTTTATGCTGATGTCTTCCACACGGAAGCGGCGCTTGTCCGTCCTCAGATTATGTGCGGTACACACGCATTAAATATTGCACTGTCTGCCAATTTAAGACCGGGAGATGAACTGCTTTCACCTGTCGGCAAGCCATATGATACCATGGATGAAATTATCGGTATCCGTCCTTCAAAGGGCAGTCTTGCCGAATATGGGGTTACTTACAGCCAGGTGGATTTGCTGCCAGACGGCGATTTTGACTATGAGGGTATTAAAAATGCAATTAATGAACGTACAAAGCTTGTCACAATCCAGCGTTCCAAAGGCTACGCCAGCCGTCCGACACTTTCTGTTGCAAGAATCGGAGAGCTGATTGCCTTTATTAAAAATATCCGTCCCGACATCATCTGCATGGTCGATAACTGCTACGGCGAATTCGTAGAGCGCATTGAGCCGTCAGAAGTCGGCGCCGATATGATTGTCGGTTCACTGATTAAAAATCCGGGCGGCGGGCTTGCTCCTTGCGGTGGCTACATCGCCGGTACAAAAGAATGTGTGGAGCAGGCGGCTTACCGTTTATCCTCACCGGGGCTTGGAAAAGAAGTCGGTGCAACACTCGGTGTCAACCAGTCCTTCTATCAGGGATTATTCCTTGCGCCGACCGTTGTTGCAGGTGCTTTAAAGGGTGCGATTTTTGCTGCAAATGCTTACGAAAAGTTAGGCTACAAGGTCATTCCTGACAGTACCGAAAGCCGCCATGACATTATTCAGGCGGTTGAATTAAACACACCGGAAGCACTGATTGCTTTCTGTCAGGGAATTCAGGCAGCTGCCCCTGTTGACAGTTTTGTATCTCCTGAGCCGTGGGCAATGCCGGGATATGATTCCGATGTCATCATGGCAGCAGGCGCATTTGTGCAGGGTTCTTCCATTGAACTAAGTGCTGACGGTCCGCTTCGTCCGCCATATACAGCGTTCTTTCAGGGTGGACTGACATGGTACCATGCAAAATACGGCATTATGATGAGTATGCAGAAGTTATACGAAGCCGGAATTTTGTCTTTTTAATATCATTGTCGAAAAAAGACGAACTTCTTTGAAAGAAAAATGGCAATTATTTGTATACATTAAAAATATTCTATGCTATAATTCAAGTTGGTTTAGTCTGATACAGACAGAAATGGAGAAACATGAGCAATATATCAAAGTATAAGAACGGCTGGTTTTTACTGCTGTTTATTATGATTGGCATTGTACTGGGCGGTCTGATTGCAGAGTCCACTGCCGGAATTGAATCTTTAAGCTGGCTGTCATATGGCAATACCTTTGGGCTGGACAGCCCTTTAGTCATTAATCTGGGAGTGCTTGTCATTACATTTGCATTGCAGATTAAGATTACCATTGCAAGTATTATTGGCGTGATACTCGCAATCATTATTTACAAGGTTGTATAGCAGCCTGTACAAGGATTATCCGTTTGTCCGGAAAGGGCAGACCTATGAACACAAAAAACAACTGTATACGCACAGAAAAAACGGATACCGTTTTACGTCCTTATGAAAAATGCCTTACACTCGGTGCAGAAACGCTTTCCGATGCCGAACTGCTGGCTGTCATTTTAAGGACAGGCGTATCCGGCATGAATTCCATTGAACTTGCACAGCACATTTTTTCTGTGTGCTGCAGGTCAAAGGGCTTACTGGGGCTTTCATCCATCACGATTCCTGAACTGCTAAAAATCAGGGGTGTGGGAAAAGTCAAGGCCGTACAGATTAAATGTATCTGTGAACTGTCACGGCGCACAGCCAAGCAGAGTGCTTCCGCAAAGCTGAAATTCACCGAACCGGAAGCCATCGCTGCCTATTATATGCAGGATCTGCGGCTTTTAGAAAAAGAACATATGATTCTTGTTCTGCTTGACAGTAAATGCCGTAAAATTGCAGACACCGTACTTTCCGTCGGTACCGTCAATGCTTCACTTGTAACACCGAGAGAAGTTTTTGCGGAAGCCTTAAAGTACAATGCCGTTTCTGTTGTGCTGCTTCACAATCATCCAAGCGGTGATGCAGCACCCAGCCACAATGATATTGCGGTAACGGACAGAATCGTGCAGGCAGGAAAAATTTTAGGAGTTCAGGTCATCGACCACATTATTATCGGTGACAATACGTATACCAGTCTGAAAGAAAAAGAATATATGTAGACGAAAGGAGTCCAAAAATGGGACAGAATATTTATGGTGTAGACATCGGTACCAGCAACTTTAAAATGTGCTGTAAAGATAAGGATAAGATTATCAATGAGAAAAATATCATTGCAATTGCAAATAAGAAAGATATTTTAGCATTCGGTGACGAAGCATATGAAATGTATGAGAAAGCACCAGAACACATTGAAGTTTCCTTTCCTGTAAAATTTGGTGTTATCGCCGATATTGAAAATATGCAGACACTGCTTCTTCGTTTCTTCAACAAAATGAATGACGATAAGAAATTTACAGGTAACACAGACTTTTATATTGCCGTTCCAACGGATGTAACAGAAGTAGAAAAGAGAGCTTTTTATGAACTGGTTGCTGATTCCAAGGTGAAGGCAAAGAATATCTATATCGTAGATAAGCCCGTTGCCGATGCCATCGGTGCCGGATTAGACGTTACCAAATCAAAGGGTATCATGATTGTCAACATCGGTGCTGAAACAACAGAAATTTCCGTTCTTTCATTAGGTGGCATTGTTATCAGCAAATCTGTTAAAATCGGCGGTAACAAGTTAGATGACAGTATTATCAGTGCTGTCAGAAAAGTATACAACCTGATTATCGGAAGTAAAACCGCAGAAGGCTTAAAAAAAGAACTCGGCAGTGCCGTACAGGCAGAAGAAACTTTTGCGCCGGGCTTTGGACGTAACGTGCTTTCAGGACTGCCTGTCAGCGTAGATATTTCATCTGATGTAATTTATTCAGCTGTAGTAGACCCGCTGCACTCCATTATGGATTCTATTAAAGTCATCCTGGAGCGCACTCCACCGGAACTGGCAGCTGATATTATCAAAAATGGTATTTATGTATCCGGCGGAACATCCAATATCCGAAATCTGGAGAAGTTTATCCATCAGGAAACAAACCTTGCCGTAAATATTGTAGAAAATCCGGCTGAAAGTGTTGTCAGAGGTCTGATGGGTGTTGTCAGCAATCCGGATTTTGCCGGTGTCGCATACACACCACAGGATAAAAATTACGACTAAGTAAAAATCCATTTCAGAAATGAGGAGAATCATGAGAAAAAAGCTTGCTTCATTCATGAATTCAAAATATATACTGATCGGTTTATCCGCACTGTGTCTGCTTTTTATCGCAACCAGCTTTTTTACGGATAAACTGACAACCCCGCTTCGGAATGCCATTTCAACAGTGGTAATTCCGGTACAGCGCGGTATGAACTATATCGGATTATGGATATCCGACAAGTATGATACCTTACAGGAAATCAGCACAGTGCTTGAAGAAAACAAAGACTTACAGGCAAAGGTTGACGACCTGACAGAGGAAAACAACCAGCTAAAGCAGGACAGCTATGAGTTAGACCGCCTGCGCGATTTATATGAACTGGATGAAAAATATCCTGGATACAACAAAGTCGCAGCCCGCGTTGTCGGTACAACTTCCGGCAACTGGTATAGTACTTTTACTATTGATAAAGGCAGCAATGACGGCATTGAAAAAGATATGAATGTCATTGCTGGCGGCGGTCTTGTCGGTATTATTACGGAAGTCGGTCCGAATTATGCACAGATTAAAACAGTGATTGAAGATAACAGCTATGTCAGCGGCATGTTAATTGACACCGGAGATACCTGTATTGTAAAAGGCGATATTGAATTAATGGATACGGGACTGATTCATCTTTCCGGCTTTGCAAACAGTGTCACTGTAAGAAACGGCGATAAAATCGTAACCTCCAATATCAGTGATAAATATCTTCCGGGTATTCTCATTGGCTATACAAAGGATGTTACCGCAGATGCCAACAATCTGACACAGGCAGGGTACTTAGTTCCTGCTGTAGATTTTGGACATTTGCAGGAGGTTCTGATTATTACACAGAAAAAGAATTCATAATAAATAGGAGATGGGTATGAAACGGAAAATCGGAGAATTGATTTTAATCATATTTTTCTACCTTTTGCAGGTCACACTCGGCAGAGTGATTGCAATCGGCGGCATTAAACCGAATCTGCTGATTATTCTTCCGGTATTATTCGGTTTCCTTCATGGGAAAAATGAAGGAATGTATGTAGGTTTTTTTGCCGGATTTTTTTATGATTTATTTTTCTCGGGACTGTTTGGTTTTACTTCCCTTGTATTTGTATACATAGGATACTGCTCCGGCATTTTTTATCAGAAATACGAAGAAACAGAAATGTTGATTCCTCTTGGCTTATTACTGGCGGGAGATTTCTGTTTCGGTTTTCTGTCTTATGTCGGTAACTTTTTACTGCACAACCGGTTGAATGCAATGTATTACATTTCACGCTTTATTCTGCCGGAGGTTGTGTACACACTTTTGATTGCCGTCATTTTATACAAGCCGGTAACCTTTTTAAATAAGCACTTAAATCCTACGGATAAAAGGAGAATCAGTAAAGTTGATTAAAGATATTTTTGATTATGTGATTAGTTTATTAAAATCAAGACTGTTTCCATTAATTATGGTATTTGTCCTGATTGTAGTGGTTTTAATTAACCGTTTATTTTCACTCCAGATAATCAAAGGCGCTTCTTATGTAACAGATTTAACGGACTCCATCCAGAAAAATATGAGCGTTGCTGCTACGCGCGGAAGAATTTACGACAGAAACGGTGTTTTACTTGCCTATAATGAACTTGCTTATGCTGTAAAAATCAGTGACAGTGGTACATATTCTGATAAAGACGGTATGAAAGCAACCGATATCAAAAATGCAACTGTCAATAATGCCATCAACCGTACTCTTGAAATCATCGAAGAAAAGGGCGACCAGTATTCAACAGATTTTAAAATCAGCTATGCCGGTGACGGAATGTACGAATTTAATGTATCCAATTCTGCCGTGCTGCGTTTTAAAAGAGATGTTTACGGCGTTACTTCCGTAGATAAATTATCCGATGAGCAAAAGGCGGCAACTGCCAATGAAATGATGGACTACCTGTTTGACCGGTATGGTGTAGATACCGCAGCGTTTACCCCGGAACATATTCTGGAGATTTTAAGCCTGCGCCTTTCCATGTCGGCAAACTCTTACAACCGTTATATGTCCTTTACAATTGCCAACGAAGTTTCTAATGAAACGGTTGCAGCGATTCTTGAAAATTCCGATGAACTGGTAGGCGTTACCGTTGAAGAACAGTATGTGCGGCATTATGTTGACAGTACATACTGCTCCCAGATTATCGGCTATACCGGTACGGTATCAGAAACTGAACTTGCCACATTAAAGGCAGAAGATGATTCTTACGAAGCCAATGACATTGTTGGTAAGACCGGCATTGAACAGACCCTCGAATCCGAACTTGCGGGAGAGAAGGGTTCTAAAGAAGTCTATGTTGATACCGTCGGACGTATTACAGAAGTCATTGACGAAACCGATGCAGCTGCGGGACATGATGTTTACCTGACCATTGATGTAAATCTGCAAAAGCAGATTTATACGGCAATTGAAGATAAGCTGGTAGAAATTCTGCTTTCCAACATTGTCAGTAACGATACGAAATACGCCTATAGTTCTACAACCGGAAATGTATCCCACGTATACATTCCGATTAAGGAAGTTTATTTTGCGCTGATTGACAATAATTTAGTATCAATGTCTAAAATTGCAGAAGGAGACACGGAGAATGAACGCAGTGTATACAGTTCATTTTTATCAAAACAGGATTCTGTCATGAGCTGGCTGTCTTCCGAACTCTTAGACGGCAATACACCGTATGGAAGCCTTTCAGAGGAAAATCAGGTTTATGTATGGTATGTCTATGAAATGCTGATGAACGAAGGTGTTTTAAATAAAGACTCCATTGATACATCCAATGATGTATACACAGCATGGACAGACAGCAATTCTGTCAGCATCCGACAGCTATTGACGGAGAGTATTTCAAACGGCTGGATTGATATGTCTGCACTGACTTCACAGTCTTATACCAGTCTGGAAGAATCCTACGAACTTCTGACAGACTATATTGTGTCCAATTTGCAGACAGACACAGCATTCTTTAAGAAACTGTACAAATACATGATTCAGAATGAACAGCTTTCCGGCAGACAGGTCTGCATGCTGTTATATGAGCAGGGCTATTTAACCGATGACGGCTCTTATGCCTCCCTTTCATCCGGTGCTGTATCCGCTTATGATTTTATGTACAATGCCATTCAGACCAAGAAAATTACACCGGGTGAGCTTGCCCTGCAGCCTTGCTCCGGCTCCTGTGTCATCACAGACCCGGACAACGGCGATATTTTAGCGCTGGTTTCTTACCCAAGCTACGATAATAACAAATTATCCGGTACGATTGATACAGAATATTACAACAAGCTGTCTAACGACAATGCCAAACCGCTTTTCAACTGGGCAACCCAGTCCCAGTCCGCACCGGGTTCTACGTTTAAACCATGTTCCTCTATTGCTGGACTGGATACCGGTATTATTTCAACCGGCACAGTATTTAACTGTTCCGGTGCATTTACAGAAGTAACACCTTCTCCAAAGTGCTGGAGATTATCCGGTCACGGCGGTGAAACCGTTACAACCGCAATCAGGGATTCATGTAACGTATACTTTTATAATGTAGGCTACAAGCTTGCATGCAGTAAAACAGGTTCTTATAACAGTACAACCGGAACGAATATCTTAAAGCGCTATGCAGAAGATTTAGGTCTTGCAACGAAAGCCGGTATTGAAATTTACGAAGAAACACCACATGCTTCTTCCGTAAACTCTATTGCATCAGCAATCGGACAGGGTAACCACCAGTTCAGCTGTCTGAATCTGGCACGCTATGTTACAACGATTGCAACCTCGGGTACGTGTTATAATCTGACACTTGTTGATAAGATTACTGACCACGACGGAGAGCTGATCCGTGACAATTCCGCAGAAGTAGATCATGTAATGAACATCAGTTCATCTACATGGGATGCCGTTCACACCGGCATGAAAATGGCCGGTGACAGTTATTCATCCTTAAAAGTATCCGGACTTTCTATCGCAGCAAAGACCGGTACAGCACAGGAACGTCTGACAGAACCTGACCATGCAACACTGATTACGTATGCACCTTACGAAAATCCGGAAATTGCCATGGCAATCGTTCTGCCGCATGGATACGATTCTGCAAGAAATACGGAACTTGGAAAAGCCGTTTATAATATTTATTACAGTCTGTATCCAAGAAACTAGTGTCTAGTGTCAAAAATCCTTAAATCTAAGATTTTTGACACGTCAAGTGTAACTTGACGTTGCGCTTAGTGCCGCTTGCGGCACAAAGCCGCTCTTATCGCAGAACTGAATAAATTCAGTCCGCGATTCCGCAGGCATTAAAATGCCTGTGGAATGAGTTTAGTGTGAATAAAAAATATGAAAAAGGAGATTAGTATAGTGAGTCAACCGGTTGTTATTAAGGGCAACAAACATGGGATTATTGTTGTACTCGACGCAGAAGCTGAATTTAAAGATTTAAAAGTTCAGATAGAGGAAAAATTTAAAGCATCCGCAAAGTTTTTTGGCAGTGCAGATATGGCACTCGGTTTTGAAGGCCGGGTGTTATCCGATGAACAGCAGCGGGAAGTTTTAGACATTATTGCCAACGTATCACAGTTAAATATTATCTGTATTATCGACCATGATGAAGCACAGGATGCCGTTTTTAAGGCCGCCATTGATCAGACGGTTTCTGCCGGTGCTGTGGCAGCTCCGGCGCAGACCGGTACAAATGACGGTCAGTTCTACAAAGGCTGTCTGCGTTCCGGTCAGGTACTTGAAACGGAAGGCAGTATTATCGTACTCGGTGATGTGAATCCTGGCGGCAGAATTATTGCAGGCGGCAGTGTCATTATCCTTGGCAGTCTGCGTGGCAACGTATTTGCCGGAGCCGGCGGCAATGAAGACTGCTTTGTCGTCGCACTGGAAATGAATCCGATGCAGATTAAGATCGGTGAAGTCATTGCCAGAAGTTCAGATTCTGCACCACGCAAAAAAAGCAAGGGCATTGCGCCTAAGATTGCTTATGTCGATGACAGTAACATTTACATAGAAGATTTAGGTCCGGAAGTTTTTGAGGATATTCGGATAAATTGCTAAAATACTATTGATTTCATCGCAAAAAATCTGCATAATAATAGAATATTGATAAAGTTTTGGAGGAAAGAAAATGAGTGAAGTAATCGTTGTCACATCCGGTAAAGGCGGTGTCGGCAAAACAACAACAACAGCGAACATCGGTACCGGACTTGCCAAACTTGGAAAAAAAGTTGTCATGATTGATACCGATACCGGATTAAGAAATCTGGATGTCGTATTAGGACTTGAAAACCGTATTGTATACAATCTGGTTGATGTTGTAGAAGGCAACTGCCGGATCAAGCAGGCATTAATTACAGATAAAAGATGTCCGAAGCTGTACTTATTACCAACTGCACAGACCCGTGATAAGTCTGCTGTTACACCGGAACAGATGATTAAGCTTTTAGATGAATTAAAAAATGATCCTGAAGAATTTGACTATATCATTTTAGACTGTCCTGCCGGAATTGAACAGGGCTTCCAGAATGCTATTGCAGGTGCTGACAGGGCATTAGTCATTACAACGCCGGAGGTATCAGCTATCCGCGATGCCGACAGAATTGTTGGCTTACTCGATGCACATGGTTTAAAAGACCATGAAGACTTAATTGTCAACAGAATCCGCATGGATATGGTGAACCGCGGTGAAATGATGTCTATCAACGATGTCAACGACATTTTACAGTTAAATGTTATCGGTGCCGTTCCGGACGATGAAAATATCGTTGTAGCTACCAATAAAGGACAGCCTTTAGTTGGTGACGATACCATGGCAGGACAGGCTTACATGAACATCTGCCACAGAATTATTGGGGAAGAAGTTCCATTTCTTGACTTAAACGGCAAGGGCGGCTTCTTTAAAAAACTTTCTGCTTTATTCAAAGGAGAAAAAAAGTAGGAAAATGACGCAGTCATATGGAGGAAATAAATGAGCTTATTAGATTTATTCAAGAAAAAAGGCTCTGGTGATGTTGCAAAAGACAGACTTAAGCTTTTATTAGTATCCGACCGGGCAAACTGTTCGCCTGAGGTTATGGAGATGATTAAAAACGATATTATTAAAGTAATATCAAAATATATGGTGATTGATGCGGAGGGACTGGATATCCAGATTACATCAACAGAATCCGATTCCAACAACGGTTCTGTTCCTGCACTTTTTGCAAATATTCCAATCAAGGACATCCGTAACAGTGACAAATAACAAAGAGGAGTATTATGTTTAAAAAATACCAGCTGCGTTCCTATAATTTCAGACTTGTAATCCTGTTAATCGTGACATCCGTTTACGGTATTGCCGTCATTAACAGTGCCGATTCATCCTATACCATCAAACAGTGTGCGGGACTTCTCCTCTCACTTTTTGTCATGGTAGTTGTATCACTGATTGATTATAACTGGTTATTGCGTTTTTACTGGATTATGTATGCCCTGAATTTTGTCCTGTTGGTGCTTGTACTGGCTCTTGGCTCTGAAAGCAAGGGAGCCCAGCGATGGATTAATATTGGCGGTTTCCGTTTTCAGCCTTCAGAACTGACAAAAATACTTTTGATTATGTTTACGGCAAAACTGATTTCGCTGTATAAAGACCGGCTCAATACCGCACGTTTTCTAATTGTACTGGCAGTTTTACTGCTGGTTCCCATTGCACTGATTTTAATGCAGCCAAATCTTTCAACCACCATTTTGCTGGCATTAATTTTGTTTACCATTATATTCTGTGCAGGCTTAAGTTACCGGATTATGGGCATTGCTTTATTGTGTATAGTGCCTGTCACCATTATTCTGGGTATCTATATCAGTAATCCAAATCAGAAGCTGCTTAAAGATTATCAGAGAAACCGTATTATGACTTTCTTTGAACCTGAAAATAATGAAGATGGTGCTTACCAGCAGAAATATTCCGTACAGGCAATCGGTTCGGGTCAGCTTTCCGGTAAAGGACTTAACAATGATGATCCTTCTTCCTTAAATAATGCCCACTATATTGCAGAAGGCCACACTGATTTTATTTTTGCGGTCATGGGAGAGGAGCTGGGTTTTATCGGCTGCTGTATGGCAATTCTTTTGTTGTCATGGATTGTAATTGAGTGTATAATTGCAGCTGTAAGGGCGAAGGATTTTGCCGGACGCCTAATCTGCTGCGGTGTTGCCGCACAGATTGGTTTTCAAAGTGCATTAAATATTGCAGTTGCAACACAATTACTGCCAAACACAGGACAGCCGTTACCTTTTTTTAGTTACGGTCTTACATCTTTGGTTTCTGCATACATTTCAATGGGCGTTGTATTAAATGTTTCCCTGCAGCGCAATGTGGAACGGGATGATGAAATATTTGCCGATGATTTCAGAGGTTAAAATTTAATCAAATACAAATATGGAGGGTACTTATGAATATTGGGTTAATTGCGCATGATTCAAAAAAGAAGCTGATGCAGAATTTCTGTATCGCATATAGAGGGATTTTAAATAAAAATCAGCTGTTTGCAACCGGTACAACCGGCAGATTAATAGAAGAAGTCACGAATCTGTCTATTCACAAATTTTTAACCGGACATTTAGGCGGTGACCAGCAGTTGTGTGCACAGATTGAACATAACCAGATTGACCTTGTCATTTTCCTGCGCGAAGCTGTTAATCCGCTTGCACATGAACCGGATTCTGATAATATTTGTAAACTGTGTGATATGTATAATATTCCGCTTGCAACCAATCTTGCAACTGCGGAATTGCTGATTAAATCGCTGGAACGTGGTGATATGGAATGGCGTGAAATATATCAATAATACTTTCAGCAGATAAGACCAGACCGTAAACAACTTCCGGTTGTCTGCGGCTGGTCTTTTTACAATACTGTTAAACGGACTGATGCCCCATATCTGTAATACGTCCGTAGGCACTTACAAGGTAAATGCCGCAAAGTCCTACTATCGCGTAAATGATACGGCTGATCCAGCCCGTCTGTCCAAAAAGGAATGATACAAGATTAAAATTGAAAAATCCAATCAGTCCCCAATTAATTGCACCAATAATAACAATCGTCAAAGCTGTATAATCAAAGCCTTTTGAATTCATTATCTGACCTCCTTATATTTAGTGCTGATATTAGTGTGGCTGAAAAAGTAAAAATTATATTGGTAATTATTAGAATGATGAAAGTGAGGAATCCCATGGCAGGACAATCCAACCGCAAAGTTGTAAAATATCGCAGAAAACCAAAAGCAGCGGGGCTTATTTTTGCAATTGTTATTATATATATCGTATGTTTTATCGTGATGTATCTTTCCAAATCCAAAGTACAGACATACGAAGTTGAAGCCGGTTCACTGACTACCAATTCTTCCTATACGGGAATTGCCGTGCGCAGCGAAGCTGTATACCGTTCTGAATACTCCGGCAATATTAACTATTATCAGCGTGAAAACACCCGTATTAAAGGAAATGACACAGTCTATACCGTCGATGAAACCGGGCGCGTATCAGATATCCTTGCACAGTATACGAATGCCGAAGAAAATTCTCTTTCAAAGGAAAGCCTTGCCAATATTAAATCGACTTTAAACTCTTTTAAAACCGGTTATGACGGCAGTAACTTTTCAGATTTGTACGATTTAAAAACAGATATTAATTATATGGTACTTGAATCCATGAACCAGAGCATTATGGCGAATTTAGAGTCCATTATTGAAAATACTGGAAGCCGGAACTTATTCCGTACCGTGTCTGCGGAATCGGGAGGTGTCATTGTCTATTCTATCGACGGTTATGAAGACCTGACTGCTGATACTGTTACACCTTCAGACTTTGATAAAAATAAATATACCAAGACAAATTTAAAAGCACAGGAGCTTGTTGTTGCCGGAAATCCTGCCTATAAACTGATTAACAACGAATCCTGGTACATTTTAATTCCACTGACACAAAGTGATATTGATAAAATGGATTTAACTTCCAAGTCAACAATAAATATTAAATTTAAAAAAGATAACGTCACAACCACCGCAGATTTTTCACTTGTCAACCACGACGGTAATTATTATGGCAGATTAAGCCTGGATAAATACATGATACGATATGCCTCAGAACGTTTTCTGGATATCGAATTAGTCACAGCTTCCAAATCCGGGTTGAAAATTCCGGTTTCCGCCGTGACAGAAAGCGAATTTTATACCATTCCAAAAGAGTATCTGACAACCGGTGGCAACAGCAACAATTCCGGATTTATCTGCGAATCGTATGATTCAGCCGGACAACTGACCACATCCTTTGTCGATGCTGATATTTACCGTAATACCGATACCGTTTATTACGTAAGCTGCGATGACTTTGAGAAAGGTACAATTATTGTAAAACCGGATTCTTCGGAACGCTATGTTATCGGCGCCATCGAAAAATTAAAAGGTGTATACTGCGTCAATACAGGATATACCATTTTTGAACAGGTTGAGATTTTGGATTCCAACAATGAATATTACATTGTGAAAAAAGGGCTTTCCCATGGTATCGCCGCATATGACCACATTTTACTGGATGCCGGTAAATACACGGCAAATCAGATGATTTACTAAAACAACAATTACAAGGAGGGCATTTTCATGCTTGCAGAAAATATTAAAACCGTTGAAAAAAATATTAAAGAAGCCTGCGCGCGTGCAAACCGCAGTGCATCCGATGTGACATTAATTGCCGTCAGCAAAACCAAACCGGTTGACATGCTTTGCGAAGTCTATGATACCGGTATGCGTGAATTCGGTGAAAATTACGTTCAGGAACTTGTTGAAAAAATTGACCGGCTTCCAAAGGACATTCACTGGCATATGATTGGACATTTACAGCGCAATAAAGTCAAATACATCGTAGGTAATGTTACAATGATTCACTCTGTAGATTCGCTGCGCCTTGCTGAAGAAATCAGTAAAGAATCCGTTAAAAAGGATGTCTGCACAGAGATTCTGATTGAAGTCAACGTTGCCGGAGAAGAGAACAAATTCGGTTTTACACCCGAAAATGTTTTTCCTGAACTGGAAAAAATGGCAGCACTTCCGAACATTAAAATACGGGGTCTGATGACAAGTGCGCCATTTGTCGAAAATCCTGAAGAAAATCGTAAATATTTTAGACAATTAAAGCAATTATCTGTTGACATCAACGCGAAAAACATTGATAATATCTATATGGACACTTTATCCATGGGTATGACAAATGATTATGTTGTTGCAGTAGAAGAGGGTGCAACAATGGTGCGTGTAGGTACGGCTATATTTGGAGCACGTAACTATAATAAGTAGATTGGAGATAGGCACAATGAGTATTTTAAACAGTGTAATGAACGTATTTAAACTTACCGGGGAAGACGATTATGATGAATACGACGATTACGATGAAGAATTCGAAGATGACGAAGATGACAAAGGGTCTGCCCGGAAGAAATTATTTTCAGGCAGCCATAAAAATAAAGACGATGAAGATTATGATTCAGACAGCCGGACAAACGATAAAAAGCCTTTAGGCAGAAAAGTTGTTCCGCTAAAAACCGGTGGTTCAAGGGGTCTTGAGGTGGTTGTTATCCGTCCTGAATCCATGGAAGATTCCAGTGAGATTACAGACACTCTTTTAAGCGGAAAGGCCGTTGTTTTAAATCTGGAAGGAATCCACGTTGAAATTGCACAGCGTATTATCGATTATTCAGCCGGTTCATGCTATGCAATGCGTGGCAATCTGCAAAAGATTACTAACTACATATTCCTTGTAACACCGCCGAATGTTGATATTTCCGGTGATATTCCGGAACTGGTGGCAGGTGGTATTGACCTTTCAACATTTAACAGTTCAGACAACAAATTTTAATGTAAATATTAAAAGTGCCGCCCATAGTCTTTGATTATCGGCGGTATTCTTTTGTATCTTACCAATAAACACAGACACATCAGGAGGAGTTATGTCAGAGATTATTACTGTTCATTTAGATCAAAAACCGATTTATGATATTGTCATTGAAAAAGATTTTTCACAGCTTGGCACTGCATTTTCCAGGTTAAATGTAACCGGCCGTAAAATCTGTATTGTAACAGACAGCAATGTCGGACCTTTATATGCCAAAGCCGTTCAGGAAGTTTTAGAAACAACCGGCAATCAGATTTTTGTCTATACATTTGCTGCCGGAGAAGAAAGTAAAAACTTAAATACCGTTCAGAATCTCTATGAATTTTTAATTGAAAATCATTTTGACCGTAAAGATATGCTTGCAGCGCTTGGCGGCGGTGTTGTCGGTGACCTTACCGGTTTTACAGCGGCAACCTATTTACGTGGCATTTCATTTATCCAGATTCCGACTTCCCTTCTGGCTCAGGTCGACTCCAGCATCGGCGGCAAGACCGGCGTGGATTTCCGTGCTTATAAAAATATGGTCGGCGCATTCCATCAGCCAAAGCTTGTATACATGAATATGTCTACACTGCTTTCCTTAGATACCCGTCTGTTTAATTCCGGTTTCGGTGAAATCATCAAACACGGGCTGATTAAAGACGCAGCTTATTACCGCTGGCTGCAGAATAATGCTGCAAAGATTCAGTCAAAAGATTATGATGCTTTGGAACAGATGATTGCAGGAAGCTGTAATATCAAGCGTGAAGTGGTTGAATTAGACCCGACAGAACAGGGCGACCGCGCACTTTTAAATTTCGGACATACACTGGGACATGCTATCGAAAAACTGATGAATTTCCAGCTGTATCACGGCGAATGTGTTGTCCTTGGCATGATTGCCGCATTAAACATTTCCGTTACCCGCGGTCATATTACACAGGCTGAATATGATGATGCTATACAGATGTTTAAAGACTACGCATTTCCAACAAACGTTACCGGCATTTCCATTGATGATGTCATCCGCGTTTCAAAGAGCGATAAAAAAATGGAAGCCAATCAGATTAAATTCATTCTGTTAAAACAAATTGGAAATGCTTACATTGACAGAACTGTAACAGACGACGAGATGAAACGTTCTCTGACAGATATTATCCGATAACAAAACATCCCGTTTAGAAATGAGGCATTACATGAAAAATCTGAATAAAAAAGGACTTTTGGGATATATTTTAGGTATTGTACTTTTATGCCTTATAGACCAGCTGACTAAAATTGCTGCCGTTTCGGCATTAAAAGGCAATTCCCCTTTCGTCCTGATAAAAAATGTACTGGAATTTTATTATCTGGAAAACACCGGTATGGCATGGGGCATGATGAGCGGTGCAAGAATCTATTTTCTGGTTCTGACGGTTCTGATTGTCGGCGTTATTACCTATGTCATTATAAAAATGCCGCGTACACGCCATATGCTTCCGTTTTTTGCCGTACTGACCGTACTGGCATCGGGCGCTTTAGGTAATTTTATCGACAGACTGACACTCGGCTATGTCCGTGATTTTATTTATTTTAAACTGATTAATTTTCCTATTTTTAATGTTGCAGATATCTATGTAACGGTATCTGTCGTCTGTTTTGCCATTTTAATTCTTTTTTATTATAAAGAAGATGATTTTAGCTTTTTAAAGAAAACCGGTACAAATAAACATTAAAATCAGGAATCCGGTAACTAAACTATAAAAATCCGGCTATGCAGAATTTTAATAACTGGAGGCACTTAAACTGTATGGAAAACACAAAACTTCCTGTAGATAACGCAGCTTTGGATGCTGCATATATTGAAAATGAACCGGACGAATTCATTACGGATATGACAGACTCTTATAGCGGTATTGATACCGTAGACGGCTGTAAGAAAATCACATTGTCTGTATCTGCGGACAGCGATACTTCTGATGCCGTTGGAATACGTATTGATAAATTTTTATCAGAGAATTTACGGGATTTTTCACGATCTTATCTGCAGACATTGATTCAGGACGGCAGTGTTACCGTAAACGGCAAAAATGTAAAATCCAATTATAAATTAAATGCCGGGGATATCATCGCAATTCATGTTCCCGAAGTGAAAGAGCAGGAGATTGCCGCTGAGGATATTCCACTGGACATTTTATATGAAGACGAAGATATTATTGTTGTAAACAAGCCAAAGGGAATGGTTGTACATCCTGCGGCAGGACATACCAGCGGTACACTTGTCAACGCCTTAATGTATCACTGTAAAGACCATTTATCCGGTATTAACGGGGAACTTCGCCCCGGCATCGTCCACCGTATTGACATGAATACAACTGGTGTCTTAGTTGCCTGCAAAAATGACTATGCCCACCGTAAAATTGCCGAACAGCTGAGCGTTCATTCCATTACCCGTAAATACGAAGCAATCTGCTACAACGCTTTCCGGGAAGAAACCGGAACTGTTGATGCGCCGATTGGCAGAAATCCGGTTGACCGTAAAAAAATGGCAATTGACAAAAAGAATGGCAGACGCGCAGTGACACATTACCGCGTTCTCGAAAATTTCAAGCATTTTGCCCATATTGAATGTCAGCTTGAAACCGGAAGAACACATCAGATCCGCGTACATATGGCAAGTATCGGTCATCCGCTCCTTGGCGATGATACCTACACTGCGGCAAAACCGCCGTACCGGCTCACCGGTCAGACACTGCATGCACGCGTACTTGGGTTTATTCACCCCAGAACAGGGCAGTACGTAGAGTTTGAAGCACCACTGCCGGATTACTTTACCAAAATCCTTGCCGATTTACAAAAAAAGCGGCATTAAAATGCCTGCGGAATGGAGAATGAAGAGTAGTATGCGTAGGAAAGAATTTATAGATTTGATTCTGGACAGCATTTCAGATTATTTTGATATTTACCACAATTACTGGTTTGAGAATCATAAATTTGTCATTTATGCGTATTGTTATAACAGACACAATAAATATGAGAGTGCAACACAGGAATCCCGGTTATGGGAGATGAATTCCTTTGAGCATTTATTTTTTATCAATTCTGATAATCTGGATATGGAACAGTTAAATGCTTTAAAACAATTTGCGATAGAACGCATTGAACCGCATTTTGTCCGCGGTGACGGCAAATTTCCTGTAAAGCACCACCTATACACATATATTTCTTTTATTATCATAACAAGAAATAAACCCTCACCGGAAGTTGCAAAAGCTATTGAAAACACTTCATGGAATAAAAATTATATGCTTTCTGCCAAAGGCTCTGCAAGCCTGCGGCTTGCCTGTGTAACCCCGCGTGAATACAGTGTTATCACCAGCAAAAACGCACAGGACATACATGATTTTCTCTCGGATATCATGTTTCATATCGAACATTATGAAGAATAAATTTCATAAAAATTATGTAAAAATATAGATTTTTCTGACAATTTATTGTATAATATAGCCATGAAATAACTTGAAGGAGGCGGGAAATATGGATGAAAGAACCGTAATTACAATAGGCAGAGAATTTGGCAGTGGCGGACATGAAATTGGCATGAAGCTTGCAGAAAGACTCGGAATTAAATGCTATGATAAGGAATTATTAGAACTTGCAGCAAAAGAAAGCGGTCTCTGCGAAGATTTATTCGCTTCCCAGGATGAAAAGCCAACCAACAGCTTTTTATATTCTCTTGTAATGGACACATATTCTTTGGGATATACAAGTTCATACATGGATATGCCAATTAATCACAAAGTTTTTTTGGCACAGTTTGATACCATTAAGAAACTGGCTGAAAGAGAATCCTGTGTTATTGTCGGACGCTGTGCTGACTATGCTTTGGAAGATAACCCATTTGCAGTCAGCGTATGGATTAAGGCCGATTTGGATGTCCGTATCCAGCGTATTAAAAAGCTCTATGATTTAAGCGATAACAAAGCTGCCGACATGATCCAGAAAACAGATAAGCGCAGAGCCAGCTATTACAATTACTATTCAAGTAAAAAGTGGGGCGAAGCAAAGAGCTATGATTTATGTCTTGACAGCGGTCAGCTCGGTATCGATGGTTCAATTGATTTAATATTAAAATACATTGAATTAAAAGAAAAAAATAATAAACAGTAACTAATGCATAACCGGATTCAGCCATATATATCTATTATATATGGCTGAATTGCAGTTTTATCAAACATCTGTCATTCATCAGAATTTAGGGAATAGTAAATGGATTTAAAAAATTTAAAAGAATTTAAAGAATATACACGAATTAAAAAAATTGATGTCAGAAAATGGCTGCTCCGCGGGCATGCGCCCCTGTATACATTTATATTGATTGTATTCGCTGCAGCTGTTGTTTTTATGTTCAGTACCATACATTCTATGTTTAATAATGAAAATACATCGGACAATCCATCGGATGAAGTTTCCGTTTCTACAGAAACAACCGGTTATATTGCCGATAACCAGTCCTATATGCTTGCGATTAATAAATCAAAGAATTATCTGATTGTTTATAAAATGGATGCCACCGGGGAATTTACAAATATATTCCAGATATTCCGTTGTTCCGTGCCGCAATCCCTTGCCACCGGTGAAACTTCCATCACTGACAAATTTATCTGGAAAATGTTTGATTCAAATGTCTATGGACACTATACGGTACAATTTGGCAACAATGCCTATTTACATTCTGTACCGTATACCAAGCAGGATACAATGACACTAATTGTCAGTGCCTATAATAATCTGGGTAAATCGTCATCGGTCGGTTCTGTTGCATTAACCGCAGCCGATGCTAAATGGATTTATGAAAACTGTGGTTTAAATACCAAAGTAAAAGTATATGAAGATTCAACCGAAAACTTCGATAACCGGTTATCTGAACTGACAACACTTGCTGCAGATGCCAAATATGACCCTACAGATCAGGGTGCTGTAAATAATGCAGAAAACAACATCGTCAATACTAAAATTGCATATATGACAGGAACCCGTGACTGTACCGTTGCTTTAAATTCAGACTTTGACATCTGGACCGGTGTTTACGCAAAAGATGTAAATAACAATGATATCACTTCATATATCACAGCTACAGGAAGCGTTGATACATCAACGCCCGGTGTATATAAAGTCATTTACTTTTTAAATGACAGCTTTGGTACAAATTTAAAATACTACCGTTATGTAACGGTAACAGATGAAGCGGAGAGTACTGTGCCTGCCGAAACTACAGCTCCGGCAACAGCCGCTGCGACACAGCCGGCACAAACCGATACAACGACACCAGCTCCAACCAATTCACAGCCTGTAACAGCTGTCACAGAAGCTTCAACTTCATCAAACAACACAAATAACGGTTCTGATAACAAAAGTCAGATTAATCCGACCAACAACACCGGTCAATAATAATTTAAAATAGTCAAAATTTTCAAAAGGAAAAACCGGACAAAAACAGAAGATAAATAAAAAATGCATAAAAGAAAATGCGAAAAACTGTATATTGACAGATTACAGTTTTTCGCATTTTTTATTTTACAGCTGCTCGTAGTTTTAATCTCTGCGTAAATGAACGATATTTCTTGCATTTCTCTTATTTTCATCTACGATTTCTGCATAATGGCGGCGGGTTGTATTGACGTCTTTATGTCCTAAAACGTCGGCAACTAAATAAATATCCTTGCTTTCCTGATACAGATTCGTACCATATGTACTGCGCAGCTTGTGCGGCGTAATGTGCTTTACGGTTGTAACAGTAGAAGCATACTTTTTCACCAAAAGTTCTACTGACCGCACGCACAGCCTTTTTCCGACAGAAGATAAGAACAGGGCGTTTTCATGCCCCTCTTTTGGATTTAGTTCTTTCCGTTCCTCCATATACGCAGATAACGCTTCTTCAACTTCATCGCCAAAATATACAAAACTTTCAGCACCGCCTTTACGGACGACTTTGATTCGATCATTGTCAAAATCAACATCCTTCATATCCAGCCCGACACATTCCGATACACGGATTCCCGTCCCCAGCATCAGTGTAAGCAGCGCTAAATCCCTTGTCTTTAACTTTTCATGGCGCTTTAGCTGTGCCTTTGACAGTTTATTGCCGGATTCCACATTGTCTAAAAATTCTGCCACTTCATTAACATCTAAACGCGTAATAGCCTTGTCATGAATCTTTGGCATATCCACTTTAAGCGTTGGATTCTCCCCAATCATTTCATAACGGTAGTAGTAGGCATAAAAACGGCGCAATGCACACAGCTTCCTCTTTGCTGCACGTTCTGAATTGCTGACTTCTTTACCTTCTTTATCATATAATTTTACATACCGCAGATAATCTGAAATATCCTGACCTTTAAGTTTTTCAAGGTCTGCCAGTGTAAAATCCTTTACTGCATAATTGGCATATTGCGGATATTCACATATCAGAAATTCAAAAAAGCCCTTGATATCCATTGCGTAAGCAACCCTTGTCCTGGGCTGCTTGGAATATTCAAGACTGTTAAAATACTCTGTACAAAACGACGGAAGAATTTTCAGTAATTCGTTGAGTTTTTTTGTATACTTTATCGTTTGCTGTTGGGCATATGTTTTTGTTTCGGCCATATTTCCTCCATAATCAAAAAAGCAGAGGAGCATTCATATAACATAATTTATAATTGCAGACAGTATCTTTGTAATATATCACTTCGCTAAACCCAAGTTTAACGAAGTTTCATATTTCTTTTTACATAAATCACCGTCTATCGTTTATTTTCTTACTTAGCAACCAGTTTTCCGTTATATAAACGTTTCTGTACTACATTGATTTTAAATTCTTTTTGATACTTTTTAATCTTATTCAATTCATTTTCTGTAATAATGGATACACATAATCCTTCCTGACCGTTTCTTCCGCAACGACCGGCTCTGTGCAGATATTCCTTGGATTCTTCAGGAAGATTCACATTAATCACGGTTTCAACATTATCAATCTGTAAACCTCTGGCTGCAACATCCGTTGCCAAAAGATACTGAACCTTTCCGGATTTAAAATGTTCAATTGCCGTTTTCTTTTCCTGCTTATCCTGATTCCCGGATAACGCAGCTACATTATAATGATGATATTGAAGCTTCTGATAGGATTCTTCAAGGTCATATCTGGTATTAATAAAAACCATGACCTTATCTGAATTTAACGCCTTAGCGATTTTTCTTAAAGTTTCAATCCGTTCCCGTCTGTCTGTCACAATAAAAATATGCTTAATCGTTTTTGGAATCAGACTTTCATTCTTTTGCTTTGTATCTAAAACAACCGCATGATATGTAATCTGATTGGCAATCTGCCGTGTCTTTTTATCAATACTTGCCGAAAACATCAGCACCTGCGTATACTTCATCAGTGATTTACGGATTGCAAATATCTGTTCACAATATGTCTTGTCCATCAGCTTATCCGCTTCATCAATCACAAGTGTCTTGACATCATGTACCCGCAGCTTTTTCTGACGGATTAACTGCAAAATACGCGCCGGTGTGCCTACGACCAGTGAAGGCTTTGTTTTAAGCGATTCAATCTGGCGGTTAATATTTCCCTCGCCAATCAGAAATAATGCCTTATATGGCAGCTGTGCGCCTTTAAAGAGCAATTCTGCTTCATTACACACCTGAACTGCAAGCTCCTGGGTCGGAACAAGTATCAACGTCTGTATATATTTGCTGTCCGGCTGCATCGTTGCAATCACAGGCAGTAAATAAGCCAGTGTCTTTCCCGAACCTGTGCTGGAACAGCCGATAACATCCGTTCCTTTTGTTACCGGCTGATAAGCACGCTGCTGTATCGGGGTCGGTGCTGTAATATTCCGTTTATTTAAAACAGCGGTCAGTGCCTTTGACACCCCTAATTCTTCAAATGTCATCATACAAATTCTCCATTTCACTCTATCTGACTTTATCGTTATACTTCTATATTATACACGATTCTTACGGAAAATCCAATGACTTGATTTGTTTTCCAATTGATTACAGCTGATGCAATTCCATTACACAAAACACAGCTTCTTCGCAGCGGCGCCTCTGTGCAGATATTCTTTTCAGTGCTTTTAATTCGTCTGTGGCTGACCGTAATAATAAATGATCAGATTCTGTCCGCTGTATAAAATATCAGAACTCATATGATTCATCTGCATGATGGAGCGGATATACTGTTCTTTGTTCTCTGCGCCTGTATTGTAACGTGCCTCGATATCCCATAACGTATCACAATCTTCAATAGTAATGCTTGTATAATACCGTTCCAATGCATTCTGTCCTTCTTTAACAGAAGCATTTGCAATTATCATTCTTCCCCCAATACCGGTTAATGCAATTAAAAGGACCGCTGCTAAAATTGCGTGAATGATGCGTATATCCAGCCTTCTGACTGCCGCAATAACTCCTGCCGGTGAAAAAAGTCCTGCTATAATTCTTACCTGCTCTTTTTTTGTAACTGCCATCATACCATTCATAATCGTATCCTCGCTTTCCAATAAAACTCAAACATTTGTTCTTTTGAATTGATTGTATTATATCTCTTGAACATATGTTTGTCAATACATAACCGAACATATATTCCGAAAAATTGTTCTGAAAATTTGTTTGCATTTTTGCGCATGATATGTTACGATAGTTCTATAAATTTATGGAGGTTATGGTCTATGGCATATGGCAGAATTACAAAAAAGCAGACTGAAATATTAGAATATATTAAGTCCCAGATTTTAAATAAGGGCTATCCGCCATCAGTACGTGATATCTGTACGGCAGTCAATTTAAAGTCGACTTCTTCTGTACATGCACATCTGGAAACCCTGGAAAAGAATGGATATATCCGCAGAGACCCTACAAAGCCGCGTGCGATTGAGATTATAGATGATAATTTTAACCTGACAAGACGTGAAGTTGTCAATGTTCCTTTAATAGGACAGGTTGCTGCCGGACAGCCGCTCTTAGCTGTTGAAAATATTACAGGTTATTTTCCGATTCCGGCGGAATTTATTCCGAAAGAAGAAGTCTTTATGTTAAATGTCAAGGGGGAAAGTATGGTAAATGCCGGCATTTATGACGGCGACCAGATTATTGTTAAGCAGCAGTCTACCGCATCTAATGGAGAAATTGTTGTTGCGCTTGTAGATGACTCTGCTACTGTAAAGCGTTTCTACAAGGAAAACGGACATATCCGCTTACAGCCGGAGAATGATTTTATGGAACCTATTATTGTAGATTCCTGCGAAATTATCGGAAAAGTCATCGGATTAATCCGTATCAATATTGATTAAAAAACAGACACCCATCTACAATAAAGTGGATAGGTGTCTGTTTTGCGTTAACCTGTCTTCATGTTTAATAACTTCTATCTGCAAAATATGGTGTTTCCATGTATCTTTTAATATCGTCAATCTGCTCATAATGTGCAAGCGCCCACATCAGCTTCATCACAACAGCTTCTGTCGTCATATCTGCAGCAACAATAACCTTCTGCCGTCCAAGAGTCTGCCCAACCTCATAGATACTCAGGTCAATTCCCTCGTAAATGCATTGCGTTGTAATGACAACTGCGACTCCGGCCTCAATCAGTTCATGTATCTTTGACACGATATCCTCATCAACATTCGGAATTCCGCCGATACCAAAGCTTTCAATAATAACACCCTTATACTGTGTGCGGATAAAATCAAATAGCTCTGTTCCGATTCCCGGAAAGATTTTCAATACAAAAATATCCCGGCAGACCTTTGTATCTATTGCAAAATCACCGGTTATTTCCTCACTTAATTTATCCAGATGCCCGGAATAAGTAAGCAGCTGATTATACGTAATTTTGCCCAGTTTAATCTCAGCAATCACCGGAAAATTAATACTTTTAAACGCATCGGAGCTTCTTGTTTTAATCTTCATGGCATGTGTACCGTTGATTACAATTCCGTCAAATGCAACATACACACCGCGGATACCCTCACACGCAAAACGAATCGCATCGGAGAGATTCTTTTTGGCATCGGTATACAATGCCTCTATCGGAATCTGTGAACCGGTAAACACCACTGGCTTTGCAAGATTTTTTAACATATACGTAATGCCTGCCGCACTGTATGCCATGGTATCCGTACCGTGTGCAATAACAAAACCGTCATATGCATCATAATTCTGTGCTATCGTTTCCGCAATCCGCGCCATCAGCTTCGGATTCATATTGGTACTGTCCACCCTCATCACGGAAATGCCCTCCAGATGACAGATAGACTCAATTTCCGGAATATAGGTAAGCAGTGTTTTTACATCAATCGACGGTGTCAGCCCCTCTGATGATTCAGAAGACGCGATTGTTCCGCCTGTCGCAATTAATAATATTTTCTTCATATAGTCCCCAATCCGCCGTTAAACGGCATTTTTATTTTTCCACATAAACAGACCTGTAAAACCGAAAATTATCGCCAATGCAATGCATGAAAATGAAAGCCACATATACGGTAAATACTCAAATGTCGCAACACCAAGAATTGTTGCCATATAAATACCGTTGTCACTCCACGGAATCATTCCGGCTGTCAGCGTACCGCCAATTTCAGCATTTCTTGAAAGAACCCGTCGGCTGTAACCCATTTCGTCATACTTTTCCGCCATGATTTTCGGTGTAAGGACCAGTGAAACATACATTGCACTGCCAAGCAGACAACCTAAAAATCCAACAATAATCGTAAATACGGTCAGCGTTCCACCATTGTTGATATGTTGATAAACCTTTCCGGCGATTGCCTTAATAATACCAATCCGGTCGAGTAATCCGCCAAATCCAAGCCCCAGAATAATAATTGCCACCGACCACAGCATACTGTTCATGCCGCCACGTGAAAGCAGTGAATCAATAAATTCGATTCCCGTATTCATTTCAAGCTGTACCCATGCTGTAGAAATCGCCTTTACCGGAGTCAGTCCCTGAAATATAATGCCCCATACAATTCCAAGTCCCGCACCAAATGAAATAACCGGCAGGGACGGCATTTTGAGTATCAGTAAAATAATAACAACCAGCATTGGCACAAATGCGAATAAACTGATATGAAAATTTTCCTGAAGTGCCGCCATAACGCTGTTGACCTGTGTCATATCCGCACTGCCGCCGCCCAGGCGGAAACCAAGAACCGTAAATGCAATGCCTGTAATACCAAATGCACTTAATGATACCGGCAAAATACCGCGTACATGGTCAATAACATCAATATCCGCCATTGCCGCAGACAATACGCAGCTGTCTGAAAGCGGTGAAAGCTTGTCACCGAAATAAGCACCGGACAATACGGCTCCGGCTGTTATTGGTGCCGGAATTCCAAGTGCTGAACCGATACCCATCATGGCAATACCGGATGTTCCGACTGTTCCCCATGAAGTACCGGTTGCAATCGATGTAATACTGCAAAGAATCAATGTTGCCAGTAAAAAGATAGACGGATGTATTACTTTTAGACCGTAATAAATCAGACTGGGTACAATTCCGCCGGAAATCCACGTTCCGACCAGCGCGCCGACCGCCAGCAGGATTAAAATAGCGCTCATGCCGTCATAAATGCCTTTCGTGACCGCATGTTCCATTTCCTGATAGGAAAATCCATTTCTTTTGCCAACAGCCATTGCAAGAAACCAGGCTGCAAAAAGTGCAAGATGTATCTCGATGCCAGACTGATTGCATAAAAATGCCAAGGCAAGAAAGCCGCCTAATACAATAACTGCCTGTAATAAAGTGGTTTGTCTTTTCATGATTATGATTCTCCATTCTCCTACGGGTAATATATCTTACACGTATGCTTTTACTTGAGTAGATGTATCATATCATTGAATTCCGTCAAAATCAATCAAAATACTTTATTTTTATTTTCCAATTTTTGCTTAATATATTATCAATATTCGACCGTAATTGTGAACTACCCATTGTCTTAAGCCAATGGGCTTCCTGCTTCATCGACCTCGTTTCTACGTTCCACTCCGGTCGGAGCAGAACAAACATCCACCGGATGTTTTGCTCCCTACTATCTCCACAGGCGTTAATTTGGGCAGTCCCTGCCCTATATATTTCTTTATGCTATTTGTCTTAATCCTTCTGTCAGTATATTTTTCGCGGCATTGATATCCCTGTCATGTTCTGCTCCGCATTTCGGACATATCCATGTCCTCACTGACAAATTTTTTGTATCTGGATTCTGATACCCGCAAACAGAACATAATTGACTACTAGCATAAAATGTATCTATTTTGATGTATTTCCTGCCATTCCATTTTGCCTTATACTCTAACTGTCTTGTCAGCTCATACCATGATACATCACTTATGACTTTTGCCAGATGATGATTTTTTACCATGTTTTTTATCTGTAAATTTTCTGAAACTATCACTTGGTTTTCGCTGATAATCTCATGTGAAACTTTATGTAGATAATCTTTTCTTATATTCCTTATTTTCTCATGGCATAATGCTATCTTTTTCTTTGTTTTATAATAGTTCTTACTTCTCTTTCCTTTATGTGACAGTTGCCTTTGCAGCTTTACAAGCTGTTTCTCGTATTTTTTTATAATTTTTAGATTCTCATATACTTTCCCATCGGAAGTAATACATAAATCTTTAATTCCTAAATCGATTCCTATGTTATGATTTGTATGTGCCAGTTCCTTATGCTCCGTTTCTACAAGTATGGACACATAGTATTTTCCACTGGAAACCTGCGAAACAGTCACTGACTTAATCTGCCCACTATATTCCCTGTGTAACCTTGCTTTTACCGCTTTTAATTTTGGCAATTTTATCTTCCCTGTCTCAAAATCTACCGCAATATTTCCATTTGTGAAGTTTGTTGTGTATGATTTATGGCTATCGTGTTTGCTCTTGAATTTCGGATATCCTGCATGCTCCTTAAAGAATTTTTGATATGCAGCGTCCATGTTATAGATTGCGTTGGTCAGAGCAAATTTATCTATTTCTTTTAACCATTCATAGTCTTTCTTTAATTCTCTGTTACAGTAATTATTACAATCCGTTTTACTAACTGACTTTTTCTCTTTCTCGTATATTTCTTTCCGATATGCCAATGTCTGATTGTAAACAAAACGGCAACAGCCAAATGTTTTTGCAATCTGAATTCTTTGTTCACTATTAGGATATATCCTGTATTTATATGCTTTTAACACCCACTGTCGCCACCTTCCTACCCTTGATTTTCTATATATTTTCTCAACATCTCTTCTGAAACATTTCCTACACTGCAGACAAAATATCCGTCCGTCCAAAAAGTATGTTCTTTCCAGAAATGTTTTCGTAGATAATCCGGATATCTTTTCCAAATATGATATGTTGTATAACTCTTCATCAGATTTACTATTTTACTAATAGACATTGTTGGTTCTGTTTCTATCATGTAATGAATATGGGTCTACATTCCATTTCGGTCGGGTCATAGCAGATGTCCACTGGACATCTTTCCCCTTTATCTGTCTCCATATATCTGATAATGACTTTATGCTTTTGACATATCTCATAAGAAAACTGCTTTATATCATCTGATATTTGTTTTGACATCAGCAATTTCTTTCTATACTTGCATACGAAAATAATATGATACTGTAACAAATATTTGTGTCTGTTTTTTGATTTCCACATTCCCATAACGCAAGCATAGCACAAACCTCCGCTTCCGGCTACCTTAACCCACCGTCTAAAGCTAGTGGGATTGCGGTAGCCCTCTTTCAATATTATTAAGTAAATTTATAAATCAGTTTATTTTTTAATCAATCTCATTTACTTTTTTCCAACACTGCCTCGACTTCTTCTCTGCTCTTTTCCGTGACATCGGCTATCTGCTCTATTGTGTAGCCTTTTTCGTTCATACTGATGATAAACTTAATCTCACGCTGTTCCCATGCTTCTTCTGCCGCACTTTCTACAAGGCTTTCTCCTAATCCGCTCACTTTCCTCACATCCTTTCTCAATTCATTTTTCGCTTCAATGTTATATTCTGATTCTATGATACTGATTTTCTCATCTGCCGTCAACTCATTTGTAAATAATGCCCCCAACAGCCTGTGCAGTTTATTTTTCTCTGTATAGGGTGGTAAGTTTTTTGCAAGTCCCAGTAAAATAATGTACAAGAATACTTGCCAGTATGATTTTGTGTGCCAATACCTGTTTTACACTTTCATCGTACTGTTCCATTCCCTGCACTGCACGCACAGTTTTTTTCAATTCTTCGTTCAATCTTTCTCCCCCTTTATTCGATTTTCGATTTCATACTGGAAAATTGGAATTGAGTTATTCCATAGATACAAATGCATTTGCATTTGCCAAGCCCTGAGCCTAATATCAGCAAAGGCTTCATAGATGTATGTTTTTTGTAGTTGTTTTTGCCTTACGGTATATGTATCATAACATATTCGTCTGTATTTTGCAAGTGTTTCTTTATTTTTTATTATATACAAAAAGTCCCTCAGGCGGACTTTTACCGTCTGCCCAAGGGAACTAAGATTATTACGATAATCCAAATTACTGAAGAAGTGAAAGAACACCCTGATTCTGCTGATTAGCCTGTGCAAGCATAGACTGACCTGCCTGCATAAGAATGTTGTTCTTTGAGTAGCTAACCATTTCTTCAGCCATATCTGTATCACGGATACGTGATTCAGCGGATGTTGTATTTTCAACAACGTTGTCAAGGTTAGAAATTGTATGCTCCAGACGATTCTGAACAGCACCTAAAGCTGAACGCTGCTTAGAAACCTTCTTAATTGCATCACTGATTGTATCAACTGCCTTATCAGCATTTGTTGAATCTGAACCGGTTACCTTAATTCCATCTACACCAATAGACTTTGCACTCATAGAATCCATTGTTACAGAAATCTTATTTTCACTTGTCGTATCTGCCCCTACCTGGAAGCTTAACAGTAATGCTTTAGAGCCGTTACTTAATGCTGTTTCACCTGATGCTTATTTTTCTTCTTTTGATATACTTTGCGCCAGTTTTTCTACGGTTTCCTGTGGCAATTCAGCTAATTCTACGACAGATTTTATGTCATTCCCCATATTAAGAAGTTTTGTGGCAATCTGAATTTTGGTTCGTTCTTCACCGATTCGAATTCCACTGGCTTCACCTTCGCGGCGTCCCTCCGCACGTCCGCGGTTTAAGATATCTTTTGCTTCATAGTTTAATACTTTTCCACCCATTGTCCGGCTCACCCCTTTCGCAACATTTTTATATTTAACAGTAAGATGCTCTATGACTTTACGTGACATATCAAGAATAGCAGCTTTGGCATATCTGTTCAAGTCACCCATCTGGCAAGCGATTTCAAGCCGTTCCCTGATTGAAGCATATTCTGCTTCCAGCTGCTTTAACTTTTTCTTGTTTTCTTCAAATTCTTTAAAATAATTATCATATGCAAAAATATGAAACGGTATCAGAAAAAACAGTTTCTTTTCAAACAATTCATGAATCGTATAACGTTTTATTTTTAATACCGGCACGGTATAGGATACCCTTCCGCCCGGAGTTAAGACTTTAACTGTCATTTCTTCGGGCGTATTTTTAGTATGTCTAAGCGACACAATCGCTGAATCAGGGAATTGTACTGTCAAAATATTTGATATAAACTCTCTGTTTTCTAATGCAAGCTGTGTATCATACTCAAACATTCGTACAATCATACTGCCGTCTTCCGTACTTTGACATTCAATGTGATATCGTTTGCGCTGTGCTGTATTATAGCCGGCAGAGCCGCCGTAAAGCTGATTTTTCAATGGCTGTGGTATCGGTGTTTCTTTACTACTGATAATTTCAAAGCTGGAATCCGTAATCCGTTCCTGTTCACTGCCGTCCGGCATTTTAATAAAATGCTCGTTTTGCAGCAGGCAGATGGTTTCTTTTCCGGTGTAATGCGTATGAAAAATTTCATTGACAGCCGGAATCATTAACTCCGTACAGTCGGTTAAAAGTGTACGGAATACATCATCGTAAGGTGTATTATCCATGCATTGGTTCCTTTCTTTTATTATACTGGACTTGTGGGATTGTCGACAAGCATTTTGACAAATTTTCTAAAATTTTCAAATCTTTTGGAATGAAAACGGATTATAATAGGGTCTAAATAAATCCATAAGGACATTTCAGAATCCGCAGTAAATTCCAAAAAACGTGATAGAAAATACAGACGAAATCTAAATATTTAGATTTCAAATATAAATCAGACTTTAAACACATAATCTTTATAAAAAGCCGTGCTTAAATTCGTTCTTAGAATATATTCTATTGAAATAGTAACACAATATCATTTATATTGCATTAGTAAATTGCATTAATAATATACTTTTTATTATATATTTTTATAATTACTGTTCATAATAGCAAAAAAGACCTTTTGGCAGACGGTTCAAGCCTGCCAAAGGGTCTTT